>Ga0209340_1000688_pt1 | contig 32370 bp, 29 predicted proteins | sample EPASupsiteSAE323_FD_187266 | JGI IMG/M metagenome (GOLD analysis project Ga0209340, IMG submission 187266) | Bioremediated contaminated groundwater from EPA Superfund site, New Mexico - Sample SAE3-23 (SPAdes) (version 2) | ecosystem: Environmental > Aquatic > Deep subsurface > Groundwater >... | reverse complement strand
AGTCAGGATGAAGCATATAAAGTTGGTGAAAGCATTCGGGCAGGCATCGAAGCCCTGGGCATTGAGCACAATGACTCCGCCATAGGGCCGGTGGTTACCGCCAGCGTGGGGGTCAGTCTCTGCAGTCCGGCCCAATCCGGCGATGGGCCGACCGCCTGTGTGGCCCGGGCTGATCAAGCCATGTACCAGGCGAAGTCGGCGGGAAGAAACCAGGTTATAATAGATGTATAAATAAAACATTTCAAACGAGCAGCCATTTCGTAAACCATGCTATAAAAATACTGTATACTGCGGATATTTGGCCGGATAACTATTGCTTTAGCTGGGAACTTAATTTATAATAACCATATTAAAAGTAAAAATTTAACGGCAAAGATGTCTTTTGGGTTACCCCCAAAAGATTTTTTTATTTGCAATGACGCTCTTTGACCGGGAGTCCCGGCAAGAGCGTTTCGGTTTTTTGGAGAATTAATAAACAGAATAACGTTAATTGCTTAAAGCATTATCCGGCCAGGCAATGGCGCCATCATCCTTCTTGGGTGGGGCGCCTTTTTTTATTGCCCAGATTAATAGATGGGAGGAATGGTTATGAGACAAATTGCAATCTACGGAAAGGGAGGCATTGGCAAATCCACCACTACGCAGAACACGGTGGCCGCTCTGGCGGAAGCCGGCAATAAGGTGCTGGTAGTGGGTTGTGATCCCAAGGGGGACTCTACCCGACTGATTCTCAATGGCTTGACCCAGAAGACAGTGCTCGATACGCTGCGGGATGAGGGCGAAGATATTGAACTGGAGGATATCATGCGCTATGGCTACCGGGAAACCCGCTGCGTTGAATCTGGAGGACCGGAGCCGGGAGTGGGATGTGCCGGCCGCGGAATTATCACCTCTATCAACCTGCTCGAATCATTGGGCGCCTACACCGAAGAACTGAATTATGTCTTCTACGATGTCCTGGGTGATGTGGTTTGCGGCGGCTTTGCCATGCCGATCCGTGAAGGCAAAGCCAAAGAGATATATATTGTCGCTTCGGGCGAATTGATGGCGCTGTATGCGGCCAACAACATCTGCAAGGGTATCCGCAAGTATGCGGACAATGGGGAAGTCAGGCTGGGCGGAATTATCTGCAACAGCCGCAAGGTGGATAATGAGCACGAGTTATTGAAGGCCTTTGCCGAGGAGTTGGGTTCTCAATTGCTGCATTTTCTGCCCCGTGACAATATCGTACAGCGGGCGGAGATCAATAAGAAGACAGTTATCGATTATGAGCCGGAAGCGGATCAGGCCAACGAATACCGGGAGTTGGCCCGCAAGATGGATCAGAACCAGATGTTTGTCATACCTCAACCCATGCATCAGGACCGACTGGAGGAACTGATGATGGACTATGGAATCTTGGATTCTCTATAAAAGTGAAGAGGGGGAATATCCATGATAATGGTCAGGGCAATCGTGAGACCGGAGAAAAGCGATATTATATTGGCTGAATTAAGCAGTGCCGGATTTCCGGCCGTCACTAAAATCGATGTTGTGGGACGCGGCAAGCAGCGGGGGATCAATGTGGGGGAAGTAGTCTATGATGAGATACCGAAAGAAATGCTGCTCCTGGTGGTAAACGATGAAGAGAAAAACGATGTGATCAGCATAATTGCCAAATATGCCCGAAGTGGTGAACGGGGTGCCTTTGGGGACGGCAAGATTTTTGTTACCCCGGTGGAAGAGGTTTACACCATCAGCAGCGGGTCTAAGGCGCTATAAATAATGTGTGAAAGGTGGGTTGCTGGATGAAAGAGATTACCGCCATTATTCGCATGAACCAGGTTAATGAAACCAAAGATGCCCTGGCTGAAATCGGGATATGTGGTCTCCACGCTGTGAAAGTTAAGGGGCGAGGTAAGATGAGCGTGGATTTCAAGCTGCTGGAAGAGGCCGGAGTGGGCGAGGAACTGGGCGGTTTGCTGCAGGATACGCTGTCCCAGGGGGGGCGGCTTATACCTAAACGCATGCTCACTATTCTGGCTCATGATGATCAGGTGGCGAAAATAGTTGACGTTTTGCTCAAGGTCAACCGCCATGGCAACCGGGGCGACGGCAAGATATTTGTATCTCCCTTAAACGATGCTTACCGGATAAGAACTGGTGAGACTGGCGATTCTGCTATCTGAAGCAGCAGGGTTGGAGCCATTAGCCAGGAAGGAGGGCAATTACATGATCGACGAAAAAATGCTGGATGAGATATTAAATCAGTATCCGGCCAAGGTTAAACGCAGCCGAAAACAACACATCCTGATTCGGATGCCTGACCAGGATCAGAAAATTGAAGCCAATACCAGGACCGTACCAGGCATCATAACCAACCGTGGCTGTGCCTTCGCCGGATGTAAGGGAGTAGTGCTGGGGCCCTTGAAAGATGTGGTGAATATCGTCCACGGACCCATTGGCTGCGGTTATTACGCCTGGCTGACCCGCCGCAATAAGGGGCGTTCTGACGACCAGACCAAAAACTATCTGGCCTACTGCGTCTCAACCGATATGCAGGAATCCGACATAGTATTCGGCGGGGAAAAGAAGTTGGTGCGAACCATTGACGAAGTGGTGGATATTTTTAACCCATCGGCTATTACCATATCGGCTACCTGCCCGGTGGGACTTATCGGCGACGATATTCAGGCAGTAGCGAAAAGGGCAGAGGAGAAATATGGAATCAGTGTAACCGCCTATAATTGTGAGGGCTATAAAGGGGTCAGTCAGTCGGCCGGACACCATATTGCCAATAACGGTTTGATGGAGCACATCATTGGCCGTGGCGATCTGGAAGAAGCCGGCCAGGATTTTACCATAAACATACTCGGCGAATACAACATCGGTGGCGATGGCTGGGTGATTAACGAGATGCTGGAGGAATTGGGTTACACTATACAGGCAGTAATGACCGGTGATGGATCGTTTGAACAGCTCAAGAACGCCCATATTGCCGATTTAAATCTGGTGCAATGCCACCGGTCCATCAATTACATCGCCTCGATGCTAGAGGTCAAGTACGGCACTCCCTGGTTAAAGGTTAATTTCACCGGGATTAGGGCAACGGCTAATTCCCTGCGCCAGATGGCCTTGTACTTTAATGATCCTGATTTGATCCAACGCACGGAAGCCTATATTGCAAGAGAAACCGCGCGGGTGGAGCAGCTTTGGGAACCCTACCGCCGGATATGCCAGGGCAAAACCGCCTTCTGTTATGTGGGCGGTTCCCGGGGTCATCATTACCAGGGGCTATATGATGAGTTGGGTATTACTACGGTGCTGGCCGGTTATGAATTTGCCCACCGCGATGACTATGAAGGCCGCGAGGTGATTCCCGACATCAAGTCCGACGCTGACAGTAAAAACATACCGGAGTTGCAGGTATCACCTGATCCTTTGCGCTATCGCCTTAAGATCCCGGCTGAGCGCATGGAGGAACTGCGGGAAAAAATATCCCTGAATTATTACCAGGGAATGATCAAAGAAATGAACGAGGGCAGCATCATAGTTGATGACCTGAACCACTATGAGACGGAGGAGTTTGTTCGTATCTTGCAGCCGGATATCTTCTCATCCGGCATCAAGGATAAATACGTGGTGCAAAAGATGGGCATACCCTCCAAACAATTGCACAATTATGACTACAGCGGTCCCTACGCGGGCTTCGAGGGGGCCCTGAATTTTGCCCGGGACATCAGCATGTGTTTTACCAATCCATCCTGGAACTATATCATCCCGCCCTGGCGCAAAAAACCGCTGCTGCAGGGCACGGTTCTGAAAGGGGGAGAATAAGATGCTGGATTGTACGACAGAAAAGATTTATGAACGCAGTGCCGGCGTAATCAACCCGGCTAAAACCTGCCAGCCAATCGGCGCAATGTATGCTGCCCTGGGTATTCACAAATGTTTGCCCCACAGCCATGGATCCCAGGGCTGCTGTTCTTATCATCGTTCTCACCTGACCCGGCATTTTCGGGAACCGGTAATGGCATCCACCAGCTCATTTACTGAAGGGGCATCAGTATTCGGCGGCGGGGCCAATTTGAAAGCCGCCATCAAGAATGTCTTCACGATTTATGAGCCGGATATCATGGCCATACACACCACCTGTTTGTCAGAGACGATCGGAGACGACATCCCGACCATCATAAAGGGGGCCGAGATCCCGCCGGGCAAGGTGGTAATCCATGCCAATACTCCGAGTTATCAAGGCTCTCATGTCACCGGTTTCTCCAATATGACCCGGGCCATGGTAGCTTATCTGTCCGTGGAAAGCCAGCCTAACAAACTGGAACGGGTAAATATTATCCCCGGTTTTGTCAATCCGGGCGATATGCGGGAGATCAAGCGGCTGGTTGATTTAATGGGTATTCCCTTTATCATGTTTCCCGATACCTCCGGGGTCATGGATGCGCCGATGACTGGTCAATATACCATGTATCCGCCGGGAGGTACGCCGATAAGTGCATTGCGGGAAAGCGGCGATTCTTGTTTGACCTTGGCGCTGGGGGCTTATGCATCGGGTGATGCGGCCTATCAACTGGAGAGGAAATGCCGGGTGCCGGCGGTGGTTTTAAAAACTCCGGTCGGGATAAGAGCTACCGACGATTTCATCCTGACCCTGCGCAGCGCTATGGTTCGGGAGGTTCCCTATGCCCTGGAAGAAGAGCGAGGTCAATTGGTCGATATTATGACCGATCTGCACCATCAATTTCACGGGAAAAAGGTAGCTATATTCGGTGATCCCGATATGGTGATCGCTTTAACCGAAATGGTGATCAGCCTGGGTATGCAGCCCATCCACGTTTTGACCGGAACCCCGGCTGGCACCATCGGAGGTCCCCAGGGGATGTTTGAGAAAGAAATAAGATCGATGATGGACCAGGCGGGAATTGAAGGCCGGGTCAAGGCCGGCGGTGATCTCTTTGAGCTGCATCAGTGGATCAAGCGCGACCCGGTGGATCTGATCATGGGAACCAGCTATGGCAAATACATCAGCCGGGCCGAAGATATACCGCTGGTCCGGGTTGGCTTCCCCATTCTGGATCGCGGGGTGCATTCATACTTGCCGTTCGCTGGTTACAAAGGTGCCATGCGGCTAATAGAGATGATAGCCAACGCCCTGTTGGATCGGGCGGACCGTGATGCCCGGGATGAAGATTTTGAACTGGTTATGTAACCGTAACCGGAGAAAAGAGTGATTGATATGAGCCTTTCGCACGTGGGTGCCTCGCTGGTAGAGGAACGTAAATCATCGATTCAAATCAAAGGTCAGCCCAACCCCGCCCTGAAATGCGAGTCCAGCAGTATTGCCGGTTGTGTCAGCCAGCGAGCCTGTGTTTATTGTGGAGCCCGGGTGGTATTGAATCCGATTACCGATGCAGTCCATCTGGTTCACGGACCGATCGGCTGTGCCAGTTATACCTGGGACATACGCGGCAGTCTGAGCAGTGGCGAAGAATTATACCGGTTGAGTTTTTCCACCGATTTGAAAGAACGGGACATTATCTTCGGCGGTGAAAAGAAACTGGCTAAGGCCATTGATGATCTGGTGGAAAAATACCGTCCGCCCCTGGTGCTGGTTTATTCGACCTGTATAGTCGGTATTATCGGTGACGATTTGGAAGCGGTATGCCGCGCAGCGGCCGGGCGGCATGGCATTGAGGTATTACCGGTTCAATCAAGCGGTTTTGCCGGCAGTAAATCAGACGGTTATAAAGCGGCCTGTGACGTGCTGCTGCGCCTGATTCAACCCCGGCAGGAGCGGCAGCCTGCGGCGGGTGCCATGCTAAACTACCTGGGTGATTTTAATCTGGCCGGAGAGGCTTGGATCATAAGCGACTATTTACGCCGGATGGGGATCAAATTGAACGTTGTTTTTACCGGAGATTCAAGTTGCCAAGCCCTGAAAAAAGCGGCGGGGGCGTCTCTGAATATTATTCAGTGCGCCGGGTCCATGGGCTACCTGGGAAGAGCCATGCAGGAGCGCGATGGTATACCCTATATGAATGTATCCTTTCTGGGCTTGGAGGATACGGCCGCTTCACTCCGCCGCATCGCACAATTTTTTAATGACGCCGGGATCACCAAAAATTGTGAGGACTTGATTGCAGAAGAAACCAAGCGGGTAGAAGCAGAGATTTGGGGTTATCGGCAGGACCTGGCCGGCAAGAAGGCGGCCATTTATGTGGGCGGGGGCTTTAAGGCGATATCGCTCATCAAGCAATTCAGGGAAATCGGTATTGATGTGGTTATGATCGGCACCCAGACCGGACGACGCGAGGAATATGATACCATAAACCGTCTGGTCGATGACGGCACGGTGGTACTGGATGATGCCAACCCGACGGAACTGGAGAAGTTTATGCTGCAGCAAGGAGCTGATCTGCTGGTGGGCGGAGTTAAGGAAAGACCGTTGGCTTACAAGCTGGGTCTGGCTTTCATTGATCATAATCATGACCGGAAACATCCCTTGAGTGGGTTTGCCGGGGCGGTGAATTTTGCCCGTGAGGTGCATGATACTGTTTGTTCTCCGGTTTGGCAGTATCTTTGATGGAGGCGATAATGGTGAATAAAGAAAATGATAACTTCCGCAGTGTAACTGAAAACCCCTGCCCCATGTGCATGCCCTTGGGCGCCATCCTGCCTTTCAAAGGAATAGAGAACGCCATGGTGATCATCCATGGTTCCCAGGGCTGTGCCACCTACATGCGGCGGCATATCGCCGAACACTACAATGAGCCGATTGATGTGGCATCCAGTTCGATAAGCGAACGGGGAGCCGTATACGGGGGAGAGGACAATCTGAAAAAGGGACTGGATAATCTGATTCAACTGTATAACCCTGATATAATCGGAATCTTGACCACTTGCCTGGCCGAGACCATCGGTGAAGATATTGAACGCATTAGCCATGATTATCTGGAAGAGAGGGGCCTGGGAGAGTACCCCCTGATACCGGTTCCTACCCCAGGTTATGGTCTATCGCATAGTGAGGGCTATTTTTTAGCCTTGAAAAAGATTATCAGCCGATTGGCCCGGCCGACCAGCGGACACCAAAAAATCAATATTATAACCCCCAACCTCAGCCCGGCTGACCTGCGGGAGATCAAACGGATATTTACGCTGATGGGGGCACAATACACGCTTTTTCCGGATATTTCCGATACACTGGACAGCCCGTATACCAAAGCTTATCACAAAATTCCCGAAGGAGGAACTCGACTGTCAGATATTGCTGCCATGCCAGGAGCGCCGGCTACTATTCAGTTTGCCCATACTCTGGAGGATAACCTTTCACCGGGTCATTATCTGGAAGCAGCCTGCGGGGTGCCGCTCTTCAATCTGCCGGTGCCGATTGGCCTGGAAGCCTGTGATTCACTATTGGAAGTTTTACATCAAATAACCGGCAATCCCATAGCAGGCAGCCTGTTGAGAGAAAGAGGGCGCTTATTGGATGCCATGATTGATTCCCATAAGTATAATGCACAAGGCCGCAGTGTGATCTTTGGTGAACCGGAACTGGTTTATGCAGTTACGCGAACCTGCCTGGAAAACGGCATCAAACCCTTAGTGGTAGCTACCGGCAGCAGGAATAAGAATTTGTTTGCCCTATTAACGGGCAAGTCGGGAAATCAGTTGATTGATACCCGTTTTCTGAGTGAGGCTGATTTTACTTCCATCAGGATGCACGCCAAAGCAAAGGGGGCCAATCTTGCCATTGGTTCCTCAGAAGGACGCTTTCTCACCGAAAGAGAGGATATTCCTCTGGTACGTATCGGATTCCCGATTCATGATCGGGTAGGGGGGCAACGGTTGCTGTCAGTAGGCTACACCGGAACCACCATGTTGCTGGACCGTATTACGAATGCTCTGCTGGAAGACCAACAACGACACTATCGATTAAATATGTATTTGAACTATTTCAGCGGGGAGCAGGAAACGAGGTGAAATCTATGAACTGCTCACATGAACTCAAGCAATATGAATTTGATGAGCCAAAAAGCCAACTGCACGAAAAGAAAAAGCATCCTTGTTTTTCCCGGGAGGGATATAAGAAATACGCGCGAATTCACTTGCCGGTAGCGCCAAAATGCAATATCGAATGCAATTACTGCAATCGAAGCTTTGATTGTGTAAACGAAAGCCGGCCGGGTGTATGCAGCCAGGTTTTAGATCCGGAAGATGCCTTAAGCCGTTACCTGACATGGAAGGATAGAATACCAGACATAAGCGTGGTGGGGATAGCCGGTCCGGGGGATGCGTTGGCCAACTGGAGCAGAACCAGGCGAACCATTGAACTTATCAAAGAGGCAGACCATGCGGTAATGCTTTGCCTGTCCACCAATGGACTATTGTTATCTCACTATTCACCGCATATTATTGGGCTGGGCATCGGATATGTAACAATTACCGTCAATGCCCTGGACCCGTTGATCGGCCAACAGATCTACCGCTCAGTTACCTACCAGGGAACGCGCTATAGCGGTTCCGAAGGAGCGGAAATACTGCAGATGAATCAAGTCAAAGGGATTAAACATCTCTGCGACTCGGGGGTAGTGGTGAAGGTAAATATCGTAGCCCTGCCGGGAATAAATGATGGCCATATTCCGGTCTTAACCAAATATCTAGGTGAAATGGGAGTAAGCGTATGTAATATTATGCCGCTGATTCCCGTTAAAGGCAGTGTATTTGCACACCTGCCGCAAACCAGCATGAGAGAATTGATCTCATTGCGGCGCAGATGTGAAGAGCACTTACCCCAGATTTACCACTGCCGCCAGTGCCGGGCCGATGCCGTAGGATTACTGGATAATAATCTTACTCTAAATTCCGAAGAAAGGAGCAGCTGCCATGCCGGATGAAATAGCTGTAATGGTAGGGCGCGATGGTCAGATAGCTTCTCTGAATGAAGACGGTCAAATTATCCTCTACCAAAGGCGGGGCTGCTCATGCAGCGGCTACCACTGGCACCGGTCGCGGGATATGAATATTTCCTGGCAAGGGGTGCAGGGAATTAGGGAATTACGTGAAAGGCTGGAAAAGGCCATTGAGTTTATGGGGGACTGCCGGGTGTTTATTACCAGCCATGTGAGCGGAGTGCCTTACTTTGAACTGGAGAAGGCCGGTTTCAGTTTATGGGAGGCATCCGGAGACCCGGGCAGTTATCTGGATGAGGTCGCAGTCCAGGAAACCCAGGGTAATCCTGAGAAGAGCCATAGCTGTGAGATGAATGATGAGCTGCCGGCGCCGCTGGAGGTTTTTCCCGGCTGTTTCCGCATATCCCTGCGCGAGATCCAGCGGGATAATACGCGTTTTACCTCCAAACAGGTTTTACTGCCGTTTTTGCAACGAGGTAATTATCGAGTACTGGAGATACTTTGTGATCATGTTCCTCCCTGGCTGGAAAGCGGCCTGGCCACTGGTCAGTATAGCGGTTCAATTGAAGCTTGTGGCAACAATATGTCCAAGATTACGATAATATCTTGCCGGGAGGGCGATGATTCGCCTTGTACAGAAATATGAAATAAACTGTGGGGGTAATATTGATGAACAAACCGAAATACCACATTTTCGTGTGTTCCAGTTCCAGGATTAACGGACAGCAACAAGGCTTCTGCCATTCCAAAGACGCCGTGGAGATTGTGCAGAATCTGCTGGAGGAGATTGAGGAACGTGATCTAGCCGATCAGGTGATGGTCACCAACACAGGATGTTTTGGAATTTGTCAGTCTGGTCCGGTAATGGTGGTTTATCCTGACGGGGTTTGGTATAGCGAGGTAACGGCTGAAGATGTGGAGGAAATTGTTGAGTCGCATCTGGAGAATGGCTGCAAGGTAGGCAGGCTGGAGCTCGTATAGCGTATATTTGTGTCAGAAAGTGGCGAGCTTTCCGCTTAATGAAGCAATATGTTCGGCTAATTCCTTAAGGTATTCGGGTGATGGCGGTTTAATACCTTCTAGTTCATAGCTCAGGCCCAGCATGTTCCACTTGTGTTTACCCAGGGTATGGTAGGAGAGCAGTTCAATCTTTTCAACGTTAGCCAAGCTTCGCAAAAAGACCGCCATGTCCCGAATGTCAGTAGGCCTGTCCGTCCAGCCCGGAAGCACTACATACCTTATCCAGACTTTTACGTGATTATCATTTAGTATTTGAAGATTATCCCGGTTGAGCTGATTTGATTTTCCGGTAAGTTTTAAACTGACTTCCTGATCAATGGATTTAATATCCGCCAGCACCAGGTCGGTGAATGGAATAGCCTTCATAAGCCGGGAAGAATCGATATATAGTGAGCTGTCGATGGCGGTGTGGATGTTTAGGTGTTTGCATTGCTGCAGAACGCTGCTGATAAAGTCAGCCTGCAGCAAGGGCTCACCGCCGGAAAAGGTAACCCCGCCCTGTTTACCGTAGTAGGGAATACCGCGTTTAATAATCTGCATTAATTGTAAAATGCTCAGTTCCTGGGTTTTATCGTTTCGGGTGGCCCAGGTATCGGGATTCTGGCAGTATTTACAGCGCAGTCCGCAACCTTGCATGAATATTACGGTACGAATGCCAGGACCGTCAAGTGTACTGAAGGTGTCGATGGAATGAATGCGGCCGACCATAGAATGCTCCTGGCCCCTTATAGCTTGCGATAAAAGGTACGGGCGATGATCTCTTCCTGGAGTTCACGGCTCAAACGGGTAAAATGAACAGCATAGCCCGATACGCGAATCGTAAGATCAGCGTACTTTTCCGGTTGCTCCATGGCCTTGATCAGGGTTGCCGGGTCCAACACATTAACATTCATATGATGAGCATCCTGGGTGAAATAACCTTCCAGGAGGGAGAGCAGGTTGTCAACACGCTCGGAATCGCTTTTTCCCAGTGATTCCGGAACGATGGAGAAGGTCAGGGAGATTCCATCACGGGCATAGCTGTAGGGTAATTTGGCTAACGAATTCAAGCCGGCTATAGCCCCCAATTTTTCGCGGCCGTGCAGGGGATTGGCACCAGGAGCCAGAGCTTCGCCGCACTTGCGCCCGTCCGGGGTATCACCGGTATGTTTGCCGTACATAACATTAGAGGTGATGGTAAGAATCGAGAGGGTATGCTGGGCCTGGCGATAGGCTTGATGTTTTTGCAGGTTGGTTTTAAACATTTTGATCAACTCGACAGCGATTTGGTCGACCCGGTCATCATCATTGCCGAAAAAGGGGAAGTCTCCGCGGGTCTCGTAAGAGGTTATCAGACCGCTGGCATCTTTGATTGGCTTTACGCGTCCATATTTTATAGCACTCAATGAATCCGCAGTAACCGATAGACCAGCGATGCCAAAGGCCATGTAATAATGCAATTGACTGTCATGCAAGGCCATTTGCAAACTTTCATAGGCATAACGATCATGCATGAAGTGGATTACGTTCATGGTATTGACATACAGTTCGCTGAGCCATTTCATCTGAATTTCCAGCCGCCGCATCACCTCGTTATATTCCAAAAACTCGTCCTGGTAAACCATCATTTCCACACCCACTTGTTCACCGCTCATCTCATCCCGGCCTCCGTTTATGGCATAGAGCAGTAGTTTGGCCAGATTGCAGCGGGCACCGAATAATTGAGTCTCTTTGCCTGAGCGCATGGCTGAAACACAGCAGGCAATAGCATAATCATCTCCATAGTATTCCCTCATCAAATCATCGTTTTCATATTGCAGAGCGCAGGTAGCCATGGAAAGATGGGCGCAGAACGCCAAGAATGGTCGGGGAAGACGATGGGACCAGAGTATGGTCATATTTGGCTCAGGGGAAGGCCCCAGGGTGTTCAGTGTGTTTAAAAAACGAAAGCTGGTTTTGCTGACCAGGGTACGCCCATCACTAGCCATTCCTCCGATTGATTCGGTTACCCAGTTGGGATCCCCGGCAAAAAGCTCGTTATATTCTGGGGTGCGCAGGTGTCGGACCAGGCGTAGTTTAATAACCAGTTGGTCAATAAGTTCCTGGGCACCTGCTTCATCCAGCAATCCTTGCTCAATATCCCGTTCCAGATAGATATCCAAAAAGGTAGAGACCCGTCCCAGGCTCATGGCCGCTCCGTTTTGTTCCTTTACTGCCGCCAGATATCCAAAGTACAGCCATTGTACCGCTTCATAGGCATTACTCGCCGGTCTTGATATATCGCAGCCATATGATTTGGCCATTTCGCAGGTGGCCTGCAGGGCTTCGATCTGTTTGAAGATCTCTTCGCGGTGTTGAATGGTTGCTGGCGTCATCTCCTCCGTCAGTTGTTCCAGATCCTTCTTTTTATGTTCGACCAGAAAATTGATACCATAAAGTGCTATCCTGCGGGAATCGCCGATTATGCGGCCGCGGCCATAGGAATCGGGCAGGCCAGTAATTATGCCAACCTTCCTGGCCAGTCTCATCGCGGGAGTATATACGGCAAACACCCCGTCATTATGGGTGGGACGATGTTGGGCGAAGAAATCTATCAGGTCCTGTGATATCTGGTAGTCATAAGCTTTACAGGCCTTCATAGTAGTACGCAGGCCGCCATAGATGTTTATACCCCGCATAAGCGGAGCATCGGTCTGGAGACCGACAATTTTCTCCGAATCACGGTCAATATAACCGGGTGGATGGCTATTGATCTGCAAGGGTTTTTTCACATCTACTGCCAGCACGCCACCTCGCTTTCTTTCTTCTTTCAATAAATCCTGACACTGCAACCATAGTCTATTGGTTTTTTCACTGGCTGGGGCCAGAAAAAGACTATCACCCTCATATGGTGAATGATTCTTCTGTATAAAATCTCTTACATCGGTATCATTGGTCCAACGACCTGTATTAAAGCCATTCCAGGCGTGCAAATTATACCACCATCCAAACAATTTTTATGTAATAGTAGTATTATTCGCAGATATCCCGCTTTTACGCATTATGGCTTTCGATTTGCCAAGGCGTCGGTTTTGAGAAAAAAGCAAAATGCCATCCCCATACTACGCCACCGGTTCATTAGTTTGCTTGAGCCTTTCGAGCAATTATGATAAAATCAAACAGATTAAATTTATTGCAGAGGGGAGACCAGTTGAGATGAGCAAAGATGAGCTCTACAAAATCATTCTGCCAGAGGAAAAAATACCGAAGTTCTGGTACAACGTACAGGCGGACATGCCTAATCTGCCCGAACCGGGACTAAACCCGCAAACCCTTCAGCCACTTGCACCTTCTGACCTGGAGCCGCTTTTTGCTCGGGAACTGATAATGCAGGAGGTTTCACAGGAGAGATTTATCGAGATCCCGAAAGAAGTAAGGGATTTGTACAAACAGTACCGACCCTCGCCTTTGTATCGTGCTCACCAGTTGGAAAAGGCTTTGGGCACCTCCAGCCGTATCTATTATAAATACGAGGGTGTCAGCCCGGTCGGCAGCCATAAGCTGAATTCGGCATTGCCTCAGGTTTTTTACAATAAAGCCGAGGGTATAAAACGCATATCTACAGAAACCGGGGCCGGGCAGTGGGGAACCGCCCTGTCGCTGGCCTGTAAGCTCTTTGGACTGGAAGCCATGGTCTATATGGTAAAGGTCAGTTATATGCAGAAGCCTTATCGGCGTTCCATTATGGAATTATACGGAGCCACGTGTGTGGCCAGCCCCAGCAATTTGACTGAAAGCGGCCGCTCGATACTGGCGAAGAACCCGGACAGCAACGGCAGCCTGGGTATAGCCATCAGTGAAGCCGTTGAAGATGCCGGCAAGCGTGATGATACCCATTATTCACTGGGTAGTGTGCTGAATCATGTCTGTCTCCATCAGACCATCATTGGCCAGGAGGTTAAGGAAGCTCTTGAGATGGTGGATGATTATCCCGATGTTCTTATTGCCTGCTGTGGCGGCGGCAGCAACTTTGCCGGTCTGGCCTTCCCCTTTATTCCTGACAAAATATCCGGCAAAAACATCCGCCTGGTAGCAGTCGAACCGGCGGCCTGCCCGACACTGACCAAGGGAGTTTTCGCTTATGATTTCGGCGATTCGGTAGGCTTGGTCCCAGCCAATAAAATGTACACCCTGGGCCATGATTTCATGCCTTCCGGCATTCATGCCGGCGGACTCAGATACCATGGTGATTCACCGCTGGTATCCCAGCTTTACCACGATGGACTGATCGAAGCCGTAGCAGTCAAGCAGAATGCCACTTTTGATGCGGCCATGCTGTTTGCCCAGACCGAGTGTATCGTACCGGCTCCCGAATCGGCTCATGCCATCCGGGCAGCTATCGATGAGGCACTGAAGGCCGATCAAGAAGGGGTTAACAGGACTATCGTATTCAACCTCAGCGGTCATGGTCTGATCGATCTTTATTCTTATGACCTCTATCTCTCTGGCAAGATGGAGGATGTCGAATTCTCCGAAGCCGAGATGCAGGAAAGCCTGAAGACCCTGCCCCGGGTATAGTGATTACCACAAACATCAATCAACGATAAGAGAAATAAACCCCGGCTAGCTTGTCTGGTCGGGGTTTAATATTGGTGACAACGGAATGAAGGTTGTTTTGCCGTGATTCACTTTACTTCTGCATTTTTTTGTGAAGCTGCATGGCGGTTAATCGGGTCACTTGCGATACGCCGAAGATTTAGCCATAATGGAGAAAGCAGGGATTGAGGGATATGGCGATGCAGAATACCAGATTACAAGCGATTTGCAGTTATATAAAACCTGGTGCCACGGTAGCAGATATTGGCTCGGACCATGCTCGTTTGCCGCTGTACCTGATTGAAAATAACCTTTCCCCCTGGGTAATCGCCAGCGAGTTGGGCAATGCGCCTTTTATTAAAATGCAAAGGGCTATCAATGCAGCAGGCTGCCGGGATCGGGTCTTAGTCCGTCAGGGTAACGGATTGGAGATCGTCTGCCCCGGCGAAGTGGATTGCGTGGTAATAGCCGGTATGGGCGGTGATCTTATAACTGATATCCTGGCTCGTGACTGGGACAAAGCTGAAACGTTTTCCCATTTTCTGCTGCAGCCGATGAGCCGGGGATGTGTGTTGAGACGTGCCCTGGCGAACCGGGGATGGCCTATCGTTGATGAAACACTGGTGATGGAAAAAGGTCAATTCTATGTGATTATTGAAGCCCAACCCGGCCATGAGGCATATAAGCTGAGTGATGTAGAGGAAGAGCTCGGCCCTAGGGTGTTAAAGGGAGCTAGTTCCCTAAAAAAGCCATATTTAAATTACTATCTCGATAAGTATAAAAAGGTTTGTGATAACCTGGCCCAGTCGACCCGCACTGCCGCTCAGGGGACCAGAAAAAATATGATATCCCGATTAAGAGAATTGGAGGCGATAATTGATGATAGCCAGGGTTAAGGATCTCATGCAGATGATGGAGGAAAACTTTCCAGCAAATCTGGCGGAAGAATGGGACAATACCGGCCTGCAAGTGGGGGATCCCGGTCAGACAGTAAACCGGCTGCTGATAGCCCTGGATCTGGATCAGGCGGTTTTGGAGCAGGCCCTGGAGCAGAAGGCGGATATGGTAATTACCCATCATCCCCTGATCTTTAAAGCCCTTAAGAAACTCGATTATTCTCAGCCTCATGCCAATTTAATAAGAAGATTGATACAGGCCGGTATTTCGGTATATTCCGCCCATACCAATCTGGATGCGGCCCCCAATGGACTCAACCAATACCTGGCGGAAAGACTTGAATTGACGGAAATCAAGCCTTTGTTTCCAGCTTTTGATGAGGAACTATTCAAGATAGTGGTTTATGTTCCGGTTTCGCATGCTGAAATGGTCCGCGAGGCGATGACCGGGGCCGGTGCCGGCCATATCGGACGCTATTCTGACTGTACCTTTGGTGTACAGGGAATCGGAACTTTTCGTCCCGGCGCCGATACCAACCCTTATAGCGGAAAATCCGGCCAGCTCGAAAGGGCAGAGGAATACCGCTTGGAGACGGTGGCTTATAAAAGCATGGTACCGACGATAATAGCGGCGATGGAAAAGGTACATCCCTATGAAGAGGTGGCCTATGACCTCTACCAATTGGAGAACCGTGGAAGGTCCTATTGCCCAGGTCGTCAAGGGAGGTTGTCCCAGGTTACCGTTCTGGCTGAATATGCCAGGCGGGTAAAAGAGATACTGGAGTTGGATCATATCAGAGTAATCGGCGATTTGCAGCGGAAGGTAAAGAAAATTGCGGTGGTTAGCGGTTCAGGGGCCAGCTTTATCGATGTATGCCTAAAACAAGGGGCGGATCTTCTGGTGACGGGAGATATCAAATATCATGAAGCGAAAGATGCCCAAGCTGCAGGGTTGGCAATTATCGATGCCGGGCATCAGGGGACTGAACAGATCGCGGTGTCCTTATTGAGTGATTTACTATCCCGGGAATGCGGAAAACGTGGTATCGATATTAAGGTGATCGGGGCAAGCTCGCCGCCTTGTTTTTTATCTGTTTAATCTACCGTTTATTTCTTTAATATATAGAGGAATCTAAATGGATTTGTAGAATAGGTACTAGAAATATTTGATTTTAAGAGGGGTTAAGAGATGCTGAGAATAAGTCTAAGCGGATTAAAACCCGGAGTTACTCTGGGCAAGGACATATTTTCATCAAATGCTCAGCTATTGTTACCGGGGGGCACGGTTATTACCCAGGAACACCTGGACAATTTCAGATCAAGAAACGTATTTGAGGTTTATATAAACGAGGCAGCGCCGCCTTCTCGCTCCGGCAAGAAATTCGATGATGTGTTTGACGATTCCCTGAATGTAGTTAAATCATTTATGCTGGAAGCTAAACTGGGCAAACCGTTGGAGTTTAATGAAATCAGTGACTCTACCGATTTGCTGGTTGAGCAAGTCTTTGACGCCCGTGATCTGTTTCGGCAGATGCGCTTAATGAAGGACAAGGATGATTATTTGTTTACGCATTCCGTTAATGTAGCCCTGCTCAGCATTCTATTAGGCCGCTGGCTGGGATGTGACAAGGATACCATTAAGGAATTAGGCGAAGCCGGACTGGTGCATGATGTTGGTAAGGTCTTTGTTCCTGACTATATACTGAACAAACCAGGTAAATTGTCGCCTGAAGAGTTTGAAGAGATGAAGAAGCACACCTTGATGGGATACAACCTCCTGATCCAGAACGAAGAGATCAGCCATAACATAGCCAACGCCGCCTTGATGCACCATGAGAGGGCGGACGGAACTGGTTACCCCATGGGGAGAACCGGTTATGACAATGGTTTGTGCGTTAACGTGGTAGCAGTAGCCGACCTGTACGATGCAGTTACCTCTACGCGGGTCTATTCCACCAAACGTTCCCCCTACACTGCGGCGGAGATTCTATGGCAGGAATCTTTCGGCAAGTTGGATCCCCGAGTAGCCAAGGTGTTTTATGATAAGGTAACCAACTTCTATGTTGGTAATCAAGTCTTATTGTCCAACAACGAGACAGGGATAGTTGTGTTTGTGGATCCCACTATTCCTACCCGACCAATGGTTATGGTAGGTGATAAATTTTATGATTTATCGCGGGATCGCTCAATAACGGTTCTGGAAATCGTTGATTGACAGATTGTGGGCATGAATTATTATTTGATTTTTGAATGCCTTAATATCGGGATTTTCATGAATAAAGCCAGTGAAAAAAGGCAATATAATAGTACAAGTGAAGCAAATAACGAGGTTTTTTAAAAATTTTTTTAAAAAAAGTTGATTTATAAGCAGGAATTGCCCCTTTTATGGGGAATGTAAAATATGGTTAAAAAACTTAAAGGGAGGACTTGTCGTGAACAAATCGGAACTTGTAAAAGCCCTGGCAGAGAATGCCGGAATTACCCAGAAGGATGCTGCAAAGACCTTGGACGCAATGGTTGATACCATTCAGGGTGCACTCGCTAAAGGAGAAAAGGTTCAGATTATTGGCTTTGGCAGCTTTGAAGTGCGTGACCGCAAAGAGAGAAAGGTTATTAGTCCTGCAACCAGAAAAGAAATCAAGGTTCCTGCTACCAAAGTTCCCGCTTTCAAACCTGGCAAAGCTCTCAAAGATGCAGTAGCTCCCAAGAAGGCTGCCAAGGCTCCGGCCAAGGCTCCCGCGAAGGCTGCAAAGAAGAAATAGTAAGATTTGAATGAACGGATGGGGTATACAGCTTGATGTATATCCCATCTTTTTTGTTTCAATAGCTGATACAATTTGAGATTACCGCCGCTCTCGAGCCTGCGATCTCCCTTCTTTGCCAACTGCGCTGCTTTTCCATCTTCAAAGAGCATTCCGCCATATCGCTCATGAAAATCTCGGTAGAGATCTTTAAAAGTTGCACCATCATTTAAGTCATAATCATATTCCAGCAAAAAAAATACCGTGAATTTTCCGCTGCAGGTGGGGGAAGATTATGGGCAGTTACCGGATGCGAACAATATTATCATAATATTCTGAATATATTCTTGACTTTTAATCATTCGGTTGATTAAATATAGTATATCGTGTCGAAGTGACTGCGATGTTTCATGGTTTGATGATTTATAAACAAGAATAATCAGGATTTTTACTCTTGGCGGTACTAGCTAAGCGAGTAGGATAGGAGAACGAGAAACATTGGAACAGACACTCAGGGTCCAAATTAAAGGCATCGGACATGCCGTGCCTTCCCGCGTATTGACTAACCGAGATCTCGAACAAATGGTGGATACCAATGAGCAATGGATTGTGGAACGAACCGGTATTTTGGAAAGAAGGATCTGTGAGCCGGGTAAGGCTACCTCGGACTATTGTTACGAGGCGGCTCAAAAGGCGCTGGAACAGGCCCAAATTGGCGCCGGGGAGTTGGACCTCATTATTGTAGCTACCAGTTCTCCCGATATGATGTTTCCTTCAACGGCCTGCTTGCTGCAGGAGCGTCTGGAGGCCTGGGGCGCCGCCGCTTTTGATTTAGAAGCCGGCTGCACCGGATTTGCCTATGGACTGAGTGTGGCGGAAAAATTCCTCTTGTCGGCCGACTACAATCACATACTGGTAGTTGGTTCTGATATGTGTTCGCGTTTTGTCGACTATACCGATAGGGGCACCTGCATCCTGTTCGGTGACGGTGCCGGCGCGGTGGTGCTGGGGCGGGGAAGCGGGAACAACGGACTGATTAAAACCCTGTTGGGTGCGGACGGACGGGGGGGCAAGTTCCTCTATATGCCGGCGGGCGGCTCAGCTATGCCGCCCAGCCATGAGACCGTAGACGGGCATATGCATTCTATTCATATGAACGGTACCGAGATATTCAAATTTGCCACTGCTGTAATTATGGATATCAGTGAAAAGCTCCTGGCTTCTGCCGGGCTGGATTTCAGCGATATAGATCTATTCGTACCTCATCAGGCGAATTTGCGGATCATCAAGACCGCGATTAAGCGCGCCAATATTCCTCTCGAAAAAACCGTAATAAACATTCAAAAATATGGCAACATGTCGGCAGCCTCTATTCCGGTTGCGTTGGCGGAAGCGGAAATGGAGGGGAGACTCAAAGCAGGCGATCTGGTTTTACTGGTTGCTTTTGGCGCCGGTTTGACTTATGCTGGGGCTTTATTGCGCTGGGGGAGGGAATAAGCGTGGTTTTTGAGACTCCTTTATGTAAGATGCTGAGTATTCAATATCCTTTGTTGCAGGGGGCAATGGCCCGTATTGCGGGAGGACGTCTGGCTGCTGCGGTATCCCAGGCGGGAGGTCTGGGAATTATAGGCGCGGCGGGAGCCGATGCCGCATGGATCAAGGGAGAAATCGATCTGGTGCGCCGCTCAACTGCCAAGCCTTTCGGGGTTAATCTGATGCTGGCTTACCCGGACATTGATCGGGTAATCGATTTGATAATTGAAGAGAGAGTGCCGGTGGTAACCACCGGTGGGGGTAATCCCGGCCGCTACATGGAGAGATTAAAGGAAGCCAATGTAAAGGTTATTCCGGTGGTAGCCTCGGTGGCGTTAGCCAAGCGTCTGAGCCGTTTGGGGGCGGACGCCATCATAGCGGAAGGCATGGAATCAGGGGGACATGTGGGAGAGATGACCACCATGTGTTTGGTTCCCATGGTAGTCGATGCGGTTGACGTACCCGTAATAGCGGCGGGCGGGATTGCCGATGGCCGCGGTTTTATGGCATCTTTAGCCCTGGGGGCACAGGGGGTGCAGATCGGGACTCGTTTTATTTGTGCCGAGGAATGCAATGTGCATCACGCTTATCAAGAGAAGGTTATGAAGGCCCGCGACCGGGATACCGAGGTTTGCGGAATTACTACCGGCCATCCGGTGCGGGCGGTTCACAATAAATTTACCCGCTATTACCTGCAGTGCGAACGGCAGGGCATGAGCAAGGCTGAGTTGGAGAAACTGGGTACCGGGCGTTACCCGGCGGCATCTTTGCATGGGGATACCGAACAGGGAAGTGTGCTAGCCGGTCAGATCTGCGGTCTGGTGAACAAGGTGCAGCCGGCTGCCGAGATTATTGCGGATATTATTCATGGCGCCTGGCAGGTAAAACAGGATGTTGGGGGCATAATATGTTACGAATAGCTTTTGTATTTCCCGGTCAGGGAGCTCAATATATCGGCATGGGTCAAGAGTTTGCCGACAATTTTGCCAGCTCGGCCGAGGTGTTCAAAACCGCTGACTCCTTGCTGGGATATTCCCTGAGCAGTCTATGTTTTGCCGGACCGGCAGAAAAGCTTGAACAAACCGAATTTGCTCAACCGGCCATACTGGCAGCCAGCATCGCTGCCCTGGAAGCGGTTAAAACATTGGATATTGTTCCGGTAATGGTGGCTGGATTGAGTTTGGGTGAATACACTGCCCTGGTGGCCGCCGGGGCTCTTAAACTTGAGGAGGTTTTACCGCTGGTGAGTTTGCGGGGGCGTTTGATGCAGGAGGCGGTACCGCCAGGTCGAGGAGCCATGTCAGCCATAATGGGCCTGGATAATGAAGTGGTAGAAGACATTTGCCGGAATACTGAGGGCTATGTAGCCGTGGCCAATTATAATTCAGTAAAGCAAGTAGTGATTTCCGGGGAAAGTATGGCAGTAGTTAACGCTGGGACGGCAATGAAAGAGGCCGGAGGCCGGGTAGTGCCGCTGGCGGTGAGCGTTCCTTCCCACTGCCGGCTGATGGAGCATGCCGCCAATCTTTTGCAGCCAGAATTAGATAGGCTGAATTGGCGTACCCCTGATATACCAGTAGTTAGTAATGTCAATGGATTAACAAATCCGCTTTCAAGGCAAAGCGAATTGCTGGTTCGTCAGCTCTATTCCCCGGTCAAATGGGAACAAAGTGTCAGATATATGTTGGGTGAGGTAGATTACTTTATCGAAATCGGACCGGGTTCCAGCCTTTCCGGGCTGATCAAGCGGATTGAGCGCAATGCCGTGCTGGGCAATGTGGAGGATATGAAGACTCTTCAGAAAATCAGGGAGAAGGTGGATACGCTATGCAGGAAGGAGTAGCCATAGTTACCGGAAGTGCGCGAGGCATCGGACGGGCTATTGCCCTGGAACTGGCTAAGGAAGGCTATCGGGTAGTGATCAATGATCTTCGTGGTGAAGGACCGGCAGAGGAAGTTCTGGCCCAAATAGAAGCGGCCGGAGGCGCGGGAATGGTTATTGCCGCCGACATTTCCGATTCCCGCTCCGCGGCCGATATGGTGGAGCAAACCGTCAAGACTTGGGGCCGGGTTGATGTATTGGTCAATAATGCCGGCATCAATCGGGATCAGCTGCTAATTCGCATCAGTGATGAGGAATGGGATCAACTGATAAGAACCAATTTGAATGGTGCGTTTTATTGCAGCCGGGCGGCTATCAAACATATGATGCGTAAACGCTATGGCCGGATCATTCATATTTCATCCGTGGTCGGCATTAGCGGCAACGCTGGACAGGCTCACTATGCCGCCGCCAAATCAGGTTTGCTCGGATTCAGCCGCTCTATAGCGCGTGAATACGGGAATCGTAATATTACTTCAAATGTGATTGCCCCCGGTTATATTGAGAGCGATATGACCGCAGCCATAAACTCAGAGCAGCGGGAGAAACTCCAGGCAGGTATCGCTCTTAGCCGACTGGGTACCCCGGCGGATATTGCCGGGGTGGCAGCTTTTCTTGCTTCGCCCCGCGCCGCCTATATAACCGGGCAGGTAATTCAGGTAGACGGGGGATTGGCAATGTAGAATTATATAAATTTAAATTTTAAATTAATGAAGGAAAACGTAGCTTTCCAATCTTCATTAAGAATTAAGAATTAAGAATTAAGAATTAAAAATTATCTGGAGGAGGTCATCGTATGTCGTCGGTATTTGAGGTAGTACGTCAGGTTATTGTGGAGATCAAGGATATTCCCGAAGAGATCATCACCATGGAGGCCAAGTTCGAAGAGGATCTGGAGGCGGACTCCCTGGATGTGGTGGAGATGCTTATGCTCCTGGAAGAAAAGTATGAGATAACTATCCCGGAAGAGGCCGCCGAAGAAATGAAAACGGTAGGCGATGCGGTTGAATACATTGAGGCTCGGCTGCGGGAAAAGGAGTAGTCGGGCTAAGGTTTTGAGGTGAAGAGGAGTGCAAAAACGCAGGGTCGTCATTACCGGCATGGGCTTGGTTACGGCTATCGGGCAAAACCTTAACGTATTTTGGAACAGTATAATTAGTGGACAAAGTGGAATAGATCATATTGATTGTTTTGACGCGTCGGCTTTCCCTACCCGTATAGCGGCGCAGATCCGGGATTTCCGGGCGGAGGACTATGTTCCTCGTAAGGACGCGCGGCGTATGGACCGTTTTGTACAGTTTGCCTGTGCGGCGGCCCGCATGGCGGTTGACGATGCCGGTCTGGAGATCAGTCCGGAAGAAGCCAAGCGAATCGGGGTGTGGATTGGTTCCGGCATTGGCGGCATAGCCACCATGGAGAGCCAGCATCGGGTGCTGCTGGAAAAGGGGGTAGGAGCCCTTAGCCCATTTCTGGTTCCTATGATGATACCCAACATGGCGGCTGGTCAGGCGGCTATAATGCTGGGCTGCCATGGTCCTTGTGCCTGTACAGTTACGGCCTGTGCTTCCGCTACAAATTCTATCGGGGAGGGGCTGCAACTGATTCAAAACGGCAAGGCGGATGTTATGGTCTGCGGGGGAGCCGAGGCATCCATTACACCGGTAGCTATGGGCGGATTCTGTGCCATGAAAGCTATGTCTACCCGAAATGATGAGCCACAAAAGGCTTGCCGGCCCTTCGATATTGATCGCAATGGCTTTGTCATGGGCGAAGGTTCCGGAATTGTAGTGTTGGAGGAATTGGAGCATGCCCGGCAAAGAGGTGCCCGTATCTATGCCGAATTGATCGGTTACGGTACCAGTGCTGATGCCTATCACATGGTACAGCCCGATGTGGAAGGCAAGGGTGCGGTGATAGCCTTTAATATGGCTCTGGAGGATGCGGGAATAATACCGCCCGAGGTGGACTATATAAATGCTCATGGAACCGGCACCCAGTTGAATGATCAGATGGAGACCAGCGTTATTCATCAGGTCTTTGGTGAGCACAGCGGCAACCTCTTGGTCAGTTCCATCAAGCCGTTGACCGGTCATATGCTGGGAGCCGCCGGAGCGGTAGAGTTGATTGCCAGTGTGTTGGCTCTGGTGCATGATACGGTTCCGCCTACTGCTAATCTTGAGCAGCCAGACCCGGCTTGCGATTTGGATTATGTTCCCGGCGCAGCGCGCCCAAAGGAGCTTAATGTGGTGCTATCGGACTCGCTGGGCTTTGGTGGGCATAATGCGGTTTTGATAGCACGGAAGATAGATTAGATTGGGGATGGATGACTCTTGAACATTGAAGAAATTATGGGGGTCTTGCCTCATCGTTATCCGTTTTTGCTGGTGGATCGCATCATTGAAGTAGTTCCGGCTCAGAAGGCGGTAGGGTTAAAGAATATTACTATTAACGAACCCTATTTTGCCGGTCATTTTCCCGATCATCCGGTTGTACCGGGTGTATTGATGATCGAGGCCATGGCTCAGGTAGGGGCGTGTGCCTTGCTTTCGCTGGAGGAATACTACAATTGTCTGCCGTTTCTTGCCGGAGTGGACCGGGCCCGCTTTAAACGACCGGCGGTTCCGGGAGACTCTCTGCATATTACCACTGAACTACTTAAGATCAGGGGAAACTTTGGCAAGGGAAAAGGCCAGGTGAAGGTGGGCGAAGAAGTAATTTGCACTGCAGAGTTCATGTTCGCTCTTTCGCGGGGGTAATTTATAATGTTTAAGAATCCTCTGGGTAAGAAGAAATACATCGAGATAAATGTGAGCCGGGAAGAGTTGATGCATGATGTCGCCTTTCCCGGCAAGTATACCTGTTCGGCATGCTCCTCGTCGCTCTCCGAAGGGGAATTATTGGTCAATAACTGGGTTTGTCCCCGCTGCAGTTTTCATTTTGCCTTGACTGCCGGAGAAAGGATTATGGCTCTGTGTGACGAGGACAGTTTTGAGGAATTCAATGCCGGTTTGTCTTCATCCAATATTTTAGGCTTTCCCGGTTATGCGGAGAAACTGGTTCGGGGTGAGCAGGAGACCGGTTTCCCTGAAGCGGTAGTCACAGGTGTGGCCAGAATTAATGGGCACAAAATCGTTTTGGGGGTTATGGAGTCGCGTTTTATGATGGCCAGTATGGGCGTGGTGGTCGGGGAAAAGATCTGCCAAGCCGCAGAGAGGGCCATTATCGAGAAATGCCCTTTGCTAATGATTGCGGCCTCAGGCGGAGCCCGCATGCAGGAAGGCATGGTCTCGCTAATGCAGATGACCAGAACCAGTGCGGTAATCGGTGAACTGCACCGGCAAGGGTTACTTTTTATTTCACTTCTGACCAATCCCACCACCGGCGGAGTTTTAGCCAGCTTTGCCTCACTGGCCGATATCATAATTGCCGAACCGGGGGCCTTGATCGGGTTTGCCGGGCCTCGGGTAATCCAACAAACGATTAAACAACAGATGCCGGAACGTTTTCAGAGAGCGGAGTTCCTGCTGGAACATGGCATGCTGGATATGGTGGTGGAACGCGCCCGGCTCAAGGAAACGCTGGGCAGCTTGCTGGCGTTACACGCGGGAGGTAAATGATGATCCGCCGTCAATTTGATTTCGAGCAAAAATACCAGGATTTTATGTCCAAGTTGGATCAGCTTAAAGACCAGGCCGAGGGTATGGACTTCGATCTGCAGAAGGAGATGGTCGAGTTGGAATCTCGCATGTCGGGAATCCGGGCGGCCAAATACCAAAACCTCAGCGCATGGGAAAGGGTGTTGCTTTCAAGGCATATCGATAGGCCCGGAACAGTTGATTATATTGATTATCTATGTGAATCATGGATAGAATTGCACGGCGACCGCCTCTTCGCGGATGACCAGGCGATAGTAGGTGCAATAGGCATGTTTGAGGGACGGCCGCTTACTATTATCGGGCATAGAAAAGGCAGGAGCACCCGGGATAATGTCCGCTACAATTTCGGTATGCCGCAGCCAGAAGGCTACCGCAAGGTACACCGTTTGCTGTTGCAGGCTGAAAAATTCGGCCGTCCGGTTATAACCTTTATCGATACCCCGGGTGCTTATCCGGGTATTGGCGCTGAAGAAAGGGGACAGGCATGGGCGATTTCCGATTTGCTGATGACATTATCTAGCCTGCGGGTGCCGGTAATAGCCATTGTCATTGGCGAAGGGGGCAGCGGCGGGGCGCTGGCCTTAGCCGTGGGAGACCGGCTATTGATGCTTTCCAATGCGGTTTTTTCAGTTGCTTCACCCGAGGCCTGCGCATCTATTCTGTGGAAGACCCCGGACAAGGCCGAGGAGATGGCGGAGGTTCTGAAGATTACCGCTCCCGACCTGCTAGAGCAAAAAATCATTGATGGCATTATTGAAGAACCGGTCGGCGGGGCCAATCAGGATTTCGAGACCACCGCAAAGCTTATCAAAGAGGCATTGAAGAGAGAATTGGATATACTGATGCAACAGAATATTGATGATTTGATAAATTTGCGATACGCACGTATTAGGTCTCTGGGAAAGCATTTTATTAATGAGACTGTAGGATGAGCATGGCCAGGTGGACAACAACAGGCGAGGCTGGAGCCCGCAAGTAGCCTCCGATTATCAGTCATACGCATAATTTCAAGCCAACTAAGAGTAAAGGCCTCCGCAAGCGCGGAGGCCTTATTGGTTTTAAACCATTTTAATAATCGAAAGCGGAAATATCGATATCCAGGCAGGAAGAGTCGCCATCGGTAATGATGTCGGCGGCACACCAGACGGCCGGAACAACATTTCGTAAGAACCACTTGGCAGTCTTTACCTTGCCGTCGTAGAACTTGTAGTCATAATGGTCAGCGCCGACTTCAGCTGCTCTCTTCTGAGCAATTAGGGCCTGTTCCAGCAGCAGGTGAGCTCCATGCAGCTGGGCAGTAGCAGTCAGCACCCGGCGGGAGAAGACTGGGATCAATGAAGGATTGCTGGATTTCCAGGCCACCAGGGCGCCCAGGATACCGTCATAAGCGGTGAGAGCCCGGTCAAAGTTGGCGAATTCCTTCTCCAGCTCGGCAGCACCTTTATTAGCGGCGCAGAAGTCCTTCATTTCCTGCATGAATGCCCCAAAGGCAGCGCCCTTGGCCATGCCCATTTTGCGGCCTACCAGGTCCAGGGACTGGATGAAGTTGGTGCCTTCCCAGATGGAGTAGATTTTAATATCGCGGGCGATCTGAGCCACCGGATATTCTTCACAGAAACCGTATCCGCCATAGGCCTGGATCGCTTCGCCGCAGAGCCACCAGCCCTCGTCACTGGGGAAGGCCTTGCAGAGCGGGGTAACCATCTCTACATAGGTGGCAGCCTTTTTAGCTTCTTCCGGATTGGGATCATGCTCGCGAATGTCGAAATTAAACAAGGCCTTCATCAACATGGCACGGTTGGCTTCGGTGTAAGCCTTGCCCATCATCAGGGTGCGTTTGATATCCTCGTGGTTGATAATGCTGACCCGGTCGCCGCGGGGATTGGTAAAGGGACGGCCCTGTACCCTGTCCTTGGCATAATCACGGGCGTTGTAAAAGGCGTTGGCTATACAGCAATGGGCCATATGACCGGTTTCCATACGGGCCAGGTTCATCATCTGGAACATCTGGGCCATGCCCTCACCCTTGCCATCATTGGTCAGCGGGTTCTGGCCCAGCAGGAAGCCGCGGCAATTGCCGCTGTCACCAAAGGCCAGAGCAGCAGTGCAAGAACCCATCTGGCCCAGCTTGTGCTCTACACCGGTGGTGATACAGTCATTGTCAGAGAAGCTGCCATCCTCATTGACCCAGAACTTGGGGACGATGAAGAGGGAAATGCCGCCGGTGCCAGCTACTGCACCTTCCACGCGGGCCAGGTACAGGTGAATGATGTTCTCGGTGAAGTCATTGTCGCCACCGGTGATAAATATCTTCTGCCCCTTGATTTTGAAAATACGGGGGTCATCGGTGGGATAGGCCTTGGAAAGGATATCGCCCACGTCGGAACCGGCGCTGGGTTCAGTCAGACACATGGTGCCAGACCAGGTGCCATCCATCATCTTGGGCAGGAAGATGTCCTTCAGATCCTGATCAGCGAAACTCTGAATAAGGTCAGCTGCGCCGCTGGTCAATAGGATGTAGGGATAAAAGGTCGGATTGGCAGCGCAAAGCAGCTCGCATACGGCTGCATGCAGGACATGGGGCAGGACCATGGCATCTTCAGATTTATCAATGTTGCTGGTGCCCCATCCTTCCGACTGCAGTTTGTGGAAGAGAGGACCGAAGCTCTTGGGCAGAGTCACCTTGCCGTCAACCAGTTTGACCGGATTGCTGTCGCCGTCTTCGTTGGTTGGTTCTACTACCTCTTTGGCCATCTTGAGGATGGGAGCCAGTACGGATTTGACATCGTCCTTGGAATAATAATCCTTGAACTGATCATAGTTGAATACCTTTTCACTGGGCAGCCATTCCTGGATGATGAACTCCAGATCGCGGGTATTCAGATAGGCGAAATTACTTGACATTAACAATAACCCCCTTTATATATCTTCCTGAATTCTGTTTCAGAAATCGTACCCCTTAGTAAATGCTTATATATCTCTGGTCCATAAGGAAGCCAGGGCCGGGCCGGTGCCTACGCATAGTGAGGCGCAGCCAGTGGTCTTATTTTGTTTTTCCAATTCATAGTACATGGTGACAATGATACGCAGTGCGCTGCAGCCTACCGGATGTCCCAGGGCAATAGCGGAACCGTTGATGTTACACTTGTTTACATCGAGGTCCATGCCGAAATCATCCTTCAGCATACGTCCAACTCCCAGCCACTGAGCGGCGAAGGCCTCATTGACCTCCCAGTAATCGACATCTTCAAACTTCATGCCGGCCACTTTGAGAGCCTTGGGAATAGCCACAGCAGGTCCCAGGCCCATGACTTCCGGAGCAACACCCTCACCTACACAAGTGATCAGCTTCATCAGAGGCTTTAAACCCAGCTCGGCGGCTTTTTCCTTGGACATGAGCACTACAGCGGCTGCGGCGTCATTGATGCCGGAGGCATTGGCGGCGGTCACGACACCACCCTTTTTGAAGGCCGGTGCGAGCTTGGCCATGGACTCCAGGCTGGCATCGGGAATCATGTGTTCATCGGTCTCATAGAGTACAGTGCCCTTCTTGCTCACTATTTCAACCGGAATGATCTCACGCTTGAAGGTTCCATCCTGGACAGCTCTGGTGGCGCGCTGGTGGCTCTGCAGGGCCAGGGTGTCGCACTCTTCGCGGGTGATGCCGTACATCTCGGCAACATTTTCGGCAGTCAGGCCCATATGACCGGGTACCAGACGGTCGACCAGTCCATCATGCAGCATGGAGTCTTCGATAGTGCCATTGCCCATGCGATAACCGCTTCTGGCCTTGGGCAGCATGTACGGTGAGTTGGACATACTCTCGGCACCTACTACCAGAGCGATGTCGGTCTTGCCGCACATGATGTTGGTGGCGGCAATATCCAGGGCCCGCATACCGGAACCGCAGTTCTGGTTGACGTTGCAGGCATTGCTTCTGACCGGCAGGCCGCAGCCCAGACCGATCTGACGGGCGATAAGAGATCCCTGCAAATGATTGTAGACCATGCCCAGTACGATCTCATCGATGATATCAGCGGGGATGCCAGCTCTGGCGATAGCCCCTTTACCGGCGGTGATACCCAGGTCTCTAGCCGAGACATCCTTCAGGCTCCCCATAAACTTTCCGATAGCTGTGCGACATGCGCTTACCATTACGACTTCCTTCAAAAAAAAACACTCCTTCCTTCTCGCTTAATAATCAGCGGCGCGGGGATATACACATGCTTTTTATATATCTATCAGCATGCAGGCTTCAATTGAAACCAGGTTACCACGCAACTTTGTGGTAAAGGAGTTCGGGCCTGTATAAAACAGTAATGAAAGGATTATGAGATGCTTGTTTCGATATGCCACCCCCTCAACCGCTATTGTATAGTATCAACAAGCAAAAAATATGCCAGGATACGCCCAGATAGAATCTGCTATCAGCAGGACCTTGCCTATGAGTATAAACAGCATATTGCTGCCGGAAACGGTGGAACCATAAGGCGGTAAGCGCTCAGGGCGATAGTTAGCCAAGCCCCATAACAGCACACCCGGGCCGTATAGAAAGACCGTTCTTATTGGCAGACAGCTGTAATGTCCGGTGATATAAAGTATATAATTGGTTGATAATGGGGGGATTTAATTATTATTATCTATCTAGTTTTGAGTCTGCACCATGTTTTATGGCAATGATCGTCCAGAATTACTCCCGCCAGGGCAGCGGAAGCCGGGTTTGCGGCATTAAAAAGCAGACTCGACAAGACCGGGTTATGAAGTAAACGAAATCCCGATAAAGCAACCAAAAGAATTTACCGCTCCAGCTGGCTGACCTTATTGCAAAACAGCATATAATCATGCACATTTGCAACGAGGGCTAAAGGCCGCCATTAGCCGGGACATGAGTGAAATATTGCAATAGTGCAAAAAGTCAGTCTATTGATAACATTTCGTTCATAATTCGGGTAAATATTCGTTTATCATAACTTGTCCTGGAAAAAATATAGCACATATTATAAGTAAATTGTATATATTTCTTATACAATTCATAATTGTATCCGGAAAAACCGTATTTATGGCTAATGCTGTCGCTGCGGAGAGGTGATAAATGGCCAGAAAAACAAAACACGCCCTTGCAGGCGTGATAAAAAAGCAAGTAAATCTGTAAGCGGAGTTCTGTCTTGCATAGTCATCTATCTGGGATGTCAGTTGCCTGACACCTCTAGCGACCTAACCCGGGAACGAAGCGGGCAACTTCAATGTTCCTCTATTCGGTCTTGCTCCAGGTGGGGTTTACCTAGCCATCCAGTCGCCTGAATGCTGGTGAGCTCTTACCTCACCGTTCCACCCTTACCATTACTGGCGGTTTATTTCTGTGGCACTTTCCTTGGGGTCGCCCCCACTGGACGTTATCCAGCACCCTGCCCTGCGGAGCTCCGACTTTCCTCAGGCTGGTACTTTAGGTACTGAGCCTGCGACTATCCGATTTACTTGCTTTCGTTTTCTAAGTGAACTATAGTTATTATAGTCATCAGGGCGTTTTCTGTAAAGGATAGCCGGGTCGGCTCCTGACTTGCCAATATTTTAATGGAGAATTTTTTCGAAAAAAATAGTATCACAAGCAGGAAACGCGAATCTTATAGAGAATACTCTTCTAGAACAGGGTGAGAAACAGGGAAATTAGGCTTGATTTGGCTTAGAGGTTTCCTTGTTTGAACGGTAACATAGTACTAAAATTGTAATTGGAAAGTTTGAACGAGGGGGGTGAATAAGTGTTAGCGATATTTGCTTCAGAAGGTGCACCCAAACCGGCAGGTTTGTTGGGGAATGATTTTGTTACTTTTTTGCTCGTACTGGCGGCGATATTTATCTTTATCAAGTTCTGTGGCTGGGCTAAAACAATTTCGTTGTCGGCTGGGTTCAAGAAAGCCATTTTTATCCTTACCGGTGTTGGCCTGATAGTTTTCAATGTTATGTATTCCATGGCTAATAAAGCATATACAGCCAGTGAGGGTATGGATATCAGCATGCAAATGATAGCATTAGGAGCAGCTATGATATGGGTATTCATATTTGCGTTTGCTCTTATGGCTGAAACTAAACCTGAGTAGTATTCGATGAAAAAGGCGGCTTACAGCCGCCTTTTTTTATACTTTAGAAAATTATATTCTATGCCAAATATTTGGCATGTGTAAAGGAATGGTATTGAAAGACGCGCGCTAAGGGAACTGATTGCAGCGCGCCTTTCTTGTCGGTATTTTGTTAGCACAGCGGGTTGGTGATCTGATGGCGGAACTGGAAAATGTAAAAATTAATCTGATTGACTCTCAGGGAAGCGCGACTTCATGTTGGGCGCCGCTGGGCAAAAACCTGTGGGAGATTCTCACCATTAATAATATGTATACCGGAGCTTACTGCGGGGGCAGAAAAAACTGCGGCAAATGCAAGGTGAGAATTGAAGGAGAGGTCTCTTCTATGGAAGAGGCCGAAAAGCAACAATTGCTTCCCGAGGAGATCAAAGCCGGTGTGCGTCTGGCCTGTTACCTGCAGGTTGACCAGCCTATAACGGTCTTTCTTGACTATCTGGAACCCCTGATGAAGACCAAGCCGGCTCTCAAAAAAAATCCGCCCCGCACCTCCCTGCAACCTCCGGTAAAACTGCGCCAGTTCTTTATTCCGGGCATTGACCGTGAGCAGCCGCAGCCGGTTATGAATCGCCTGCGTAGAGCTTTACCGGATTATTCTATTGAATTGAGTCTGCAGAATATGAATCAACTGGCGGCCCTGGACCGGATCGGGCGTCCAGCCATGGAGCTATATGCACTGGTTTTTAATGAAAAAAACGTGAAATATGTAGGGCGTCATCCCAAAAAGGCGCTGGGAGTAGCGTTGGATTTGGGAAGCACCAGTCTTTTCGCCGCTCTAGTCGATTTGACGGCGGGAGAGGTCTTAACTCTGAGTTCCATGACCAATATGCAGCGCATATATGGGGCTGATATAATCTCTCGGGTAGCCTATTGCATGGAAAACGAGGACGGCATTATAAAAATGCGGCAGGTGCTGATAAATAATATTAACAGTATGATCGTGGAGATGTTGAATCAGGCAGAAGCCGAGGGCAGTGATATATATTGCTTTTCCGCAGTGGGAAATCCGGTTATGCTGCACTTTTTTACCGGAGTTAACGTAAATGGATTTGCC
>Ga0209340_1000687_pt1 | contig 32491 bp, 27 predicted proteins | sample EPASupsiteSAE323_FD_187266 | JGI IMG/M metagenome (GOLD analysis project Ga0209340, IMG submission 187266) | Bioremediated contaminated groundwater from EPA Superfund site, New Mexico - Sample SAE3-23 (SPAdes) (version 2) | ecosystem: Environmental > Aquatic > Deep subsurface > Groundwater >... | reverse complement strand
CGGCTGAGCGATGACGGATCAGCCTTTGGCCACCGGCATCGGTATCGGCAGCAGCATCGACCAAGGGCTCACTGCGCGGAATTCTCTTGGCGGCCACGGCCCGAACGCGCCACAAAAGCTTCCGAAAGGCGCCCTTGCGTGGTTTTCGGGTCCTGTACGAGGACCCTCTTTCCCGCAATGAGTTCCGCGATACCCAACTCGTGCGGGTAGCGCGGAATGATGTGCAGATGCAGGTGCTCGATGCTGGCTCCCGCGGAGAGCCCCATATTGAAACCGATATTGTAACCGGCCGGCCTCTGCACTTCGTCCAGAACCGCGAGACACAAATCCGTCAACGTATCGAGAGAGACTCTTTCGGCGGCCGAGAGTTCCCTGATATCGGTGATATGCCTGCGCGGAAACACGAGCAGATGCCCGGGATTGTAGGGGTACAGATTGAGCGAAACGATGAATTCTTCGGTTTCGTGCACGACGAGGCGTTCGACGGCTTCCGAGCCATCTCTGACCATGCAGAGAATGCAACCTTCGGGCTTCCCGTTCCTGAGGTAGCCGAGCTTGTCGAAATTGAAGAAATACTCCACGAGACCTCCTGTCGCGCCCGGGATCGCCGTGCTATCATTGGACTGATGGATCCCGTTGAAGTAAAGCATGACTCCGGCAACGATGCAAAGGCCGCCACAAAACCTGGCGCCAGTGTGCGCAGCCCGGAAGACGCTATGCGTTCCATCCTGAGACTGCCCGGTTTCGCAGTCGCGGTCCTCCTCGTCGCGGTCGCGGCCGGCTACATGATAGGCGAGGCTTCCGGAATGAACGGGCAGCTGAGGGAAATACTTTCCTCGGGCTTTCTCGTCCTGGGCTTCGGTCTGTTTCTGCTCTCGACGGCCAACCTCCTTTTCGACATCGCCCTCGCCATAAACGGATCTTTCAGATTCAGGCCTTTCGCATGGCTTGGCTGGATATCTCTTGCGGCAGTCGGACTCGGCGCCTCCGCCGCGGCGACATTCCTTCGCCGGCTCGCCGAAGGCATATCGGGCCGATGAAAGCCCCGACCGTTGAGCCAATTTCAAAAGTCGGTTATTTTTGAAATTGGCTCGCAGTTGCGTACGGTTTCTACGAAACCGTACGCAACTGCTACAAGTTCTGGCAGTTTTTCCAAAAGTCTTCCGCCTTTTGGAAAAACCTCCGATCGCGGTGAAACCTTGTTTTGCTCCTTCGCCTTGACCCCCCGTCGCCGCGGCGGCTATACTCCCCGGCCGTACCGATACAGGAGAATACTATGAATGTCCGCGTACGTTACGCCCCTTCGCCTACAGGAAACCAGCATATCGGCGGTGTAAGAACCGCTCTCATCAATTATCTCTTCGCGAAATCGCAGGGCGGCACTTTTATACTCAGGCTCGAAGACACCGACCGGAGCAGGTACGCCGACGAATACGTCAGAAATCTCTATGACACTTTCAAATGGCTGGGATTCTATTGGGACGAAGGCCCCGACGTCGGAGGCCCACAGGCTCCCTATGTCCAGTCCGAGCGTTTCGATCTTTACAAGAAATACGCCGAAAGTCTCGTCGCCATGGACAAAGCCTATTACTGTTTCTGCGACGAAGAGCGTCTCGGAAAGCTGCGCGCCGCGCAAGCCGAATCCAAGACGGGCGACCAGGGTTACGACCGTCATTGCCGGAACCTCGGAGCGGATGAGGTCGCGGCCAGACTGGCTCAGGGGCTGCCCCACGTCATCAGACTCAAGATTCCCCTCGAGGGGACTACGGTTTTCGAGGATCGCCTTCTCGGACGGATCGAGTGGAAGAACGAAGACATAAGTCCCGATCCCGTTCTGCTGAAATCGGACGGCTTTCCCACCTATCATCTCGCCAACGTGGTGGACGATCACCTCATGGGCATAACGCACGTCATGCGCGCCCAGGAATGGATTCCTTCGGCGCCCCTGCATAAAATCATGTACGACGCCTTCGGATGGGAGCAGCCCGAACTTTGCCACCTCCCCATGGTGCTCGGGCAGGACGGCCACAAGCTTTCCAAACGCCATGGCGCCACGAGTGTCAACGAATTCCGCAAGGGCGGCTATCTGCCCGAGGCCCTGATCAACTATGTCGCCCACCTGGGCTGTTCCTTCGAGGACGGGCGCGACATTTTTACGCTCGCCGAAATGACGTCGCTTTTCAAACTCGAAAGACTCAACAAAGCGCCGGCGGTGTTCGATTACCAGAAGCTCGAGTGGTACAACGGCCAATATATCCGCATGAAGGACGATGCCACGCTTGCGGCTCTCGTGAAACCTTATCTTGTCGGGGCGGGCTTGCGCGGGGAATCCGACAGCGCCGCCGATGTCCGCGACCTGGCGGCCATGCCTCTCGTGAAGGAAAGACTGCACTTCCTCACGGATGCGCCTACGATGATGGCGTATCTTTACGGGCGCCCGCCCGAGCCCGCCAAAACCGAGTTCGTCCCCAAAAAACTGGACGTCGCGGGCGCCGTGCGGATGCTCAAAGAATGCGCACCTCTCGTGGCGAAAGTCGATTTTACCGACATTCCTGCCGCCGAGGAGGCTTTCAGGGCGCATTCCGTGGCGATCGGGGCCAAGTTGGGCGATCTTCTCATGCCTCTGCGCGTCGCCGTCACCGGTTCGCGGGTCAGTCCGCCCCTTTTCGAGTCGATGCGTTTCCTGGGCGCCGCTGAAGTTGCGGCGCGTATCGACGCGGCGATCGTCTGGCTCGAATCGGCGGAGGACTGAAGCGTGCGGGCAGAAGGTTTCGACAACGAGAAATATTTGGCCGAACAGGCCGCTTTTATCAGCGAAAGAGCTTCGAAAGCCGAAAAGCTGTACCTGGAATTCGGAGGAAAGCTCCTCTGGGACTGGCATGCCTCACGCGTCCTCCCCGGCTACGATCCGAACGTCAAAATCCGGCTTCTGTCCCGCCTGAAGGACAAAGCGGAAGTCATTCTCTGCATCTACGCCGGAGATATAGAACGCAAGCGCATACGCGGAGACTTCGGTATCACCTACGACGCAAGCGCATTGCAGATATTCGACGAACTCGGCGAATGGGGAGTCTCGGTGGCGGGTGTCGTGATCACGCGCTACGAGGAGCAGCACGCCGCCAACCAGTTCCGGGCACTGCTGGAGCGGCGCGGTGTCAAAGTCTTCTGCCACAGGCCGACCAAGGGTTATCCTTCCGATGTCGACCGGATCGTGAGCCCCGAAGGCTATGGTTTGAACGAGTACATCCCTACCACAAAACCCATCGTCGTGATCACCGGGCCGGGGCCGGGTTCCGGCAAGCTCGCCACGGCGCTTTCACTCCTGTATGCCGACCATATGGCGGGCAGGAGCGCATCGTATTCGAAATTCGAAACCTTTCCAGTCTGGAACATGCCTCTGAAACACCCTGTAAACATCGCCTACGAAGCCGCCACCGTCGATCTGGCCGATTTCAACTGTGTCGATCCTTTCCATCTCGAAGCCACCGGCGAAACCGCCATCAACTACAATCGCGATGTCGAAGTTTTTCCGGTACTGCGCCGCATCATCGACCGGGTCACCGGAGGGCAGTCGGGGTTCAGGTCACCCACGGAAATGGGCGTCAACCGCATCAAATCCGGCATAACGGACGACCAGGCGGTCAGGGAAGCGGCCGCCCAGGAGGTGATCCGCCGCTATTTCCGCCACGCCTGCGAATATGCGATGGGTCTGGTCGAAAAACCCGTGCTTCAGCGCATCGAAGCGATAATGGACGAACTCGAGCTCAAGCCGGAAGACCGGCGCGTCGTCCTGGCCGCCAGGGAATCAGGTGAAAAGGCCGCACGCGAAGGGAAGGGCAACCTGGGAGTCTGTGTCGGCGCCGCGCTCGAGCTGTCGGACGGCAGGATCGTGACCGGGAAAAACTCGCCTTTCCTTCATGCGTCCAGCGCGGTAGTCCTCAATGCGGCCAAAGCCCTCGCCGGTTTGCCGAAAAGTCTGCATCTTCTTCCGCCCGTCGTGACCGCCAGTATCGCCGGACTCAAACGGGATGTGCTCGGGCGCAAATCGGTATCGTTGAGCCTGGACGAAACGCTCATCGCGCTGTCGGTGAGCGCGGCCATGAATCCCGCCGCCCAGGCGGCTATGGACGTGCTCAAGTCGCTGTCCGGCTGTGAGTTGCATCTCACGCACATACCGGCGCCCGGCGATGAGGCGGGATTGCGCCAATTGGGCGTCAATGCGACCTCGGATCCGGTTTTCGCGGGCTCCAACCTCTTCATATCATAAGATTGTCTGCAGTTTCGCTTGTATAATTATACAAAAATCGCGACGACACCTTGACCCGTGCGCTTCAGGAACGGCATAGTAGCCCAACCGCGCCCCTGAAGCGCGGGCAAGGAGTCTTCTATGAGCGACAGCGGCAGCGGATCGACCAACAGCGATTTTGTCCGTGAAGCGGTGGCCAGGGATTTGGCTGACGGCAAAACGGATGCCGTACGCACGCGCTTCCCGCCCGAACCCAACGGTTGGCTGCACATCGGCCACGCCAAGGCCATTTCAATCGATTTCGGCGTCGCAGCCGATTTCGGCGGCAAGTGCAACCTGCGCTTCGACGACACCAATCCCGAAAAAGAAGACATGTCATATGTCGAAGCCATCAAGCGCGACATCAAATGGCTGGGCTACGACTGGGAAGACCGCGAATACTTCGCGTCCGACTATTACGAGACACTCTATGGGCTTGCCCAGCTTCTGATCCTCAAAGGCAAGGCCTACGTCGACGACCTGAACGAAGAGGAAATCAAGGAATACCGGGGCACCAACGTCCCCGACAAGAATAACATCACCTATACGCCTCCCGGAAAGAACAGCCCCTGGCGCGACAGGAGCGTCGAGGAAAATCTCGACCTCTTCGGGCGCATGCGTTCAGGCGAGTTCGCCGACGGTGCCAAGACCCTTCGCGCCAAGATCGACATGGCAAACCCGAATCTCCACATGCGCGATCCCGTCATGTACCGCATCAGACGGGAGCCGCACTATCGCACCGGAAGCGCATGGTGCATTTACCCCATGTACGACTTCCAGCATCCGCTTTCCGACGCGATCGAAAAAGTTACGCATTCGCTCTGTTCGCTCGAATACGAAATCCACAGGCCCCTGTACGACTGGTTCATCCGTGAGACGGGCATGTTCCCGAGCCGGCAGATCGAGTTCGCAAGACTCAACATCACGCACACCGTGCTGTCCAAGCGCTGGCTTTTGCGGCTTGTGAAGGAAAACCGGGTTTCAGGCTGGGATGATCCGCGGATGCCCACCATTTCCGGCATGCGCCGGCGCGGCTATACGCCTGATTCGATACGCGACTTCATGGGGCGCATCGGCATGGCCAAGACCGATTCCATGGTCGACATCCAGCTGCTCGAACATTGCCTGCGCGAGGATCTCAACCACCGCGCCCCGCGTCTCATGGCTGTGATCCGGCCCCTGCGCCTCATCGTCGAAAACTGGGAAGAGGGCAGAGTCGAGGAACTCGACGCAGTGAACAACCCTGAAGACCCGGAAGCCGGGATGCGCAAGGTTCCTTTCTCGAAAGTCCTTTACATCGAACGCGATGATTTCCAGGAAAATCCGCCGCCCAAATATTTCAGACTTTTCCCGGGCAACCAGGTGCGCCTGCGCTACGGCTATATCGTTACCTGCACCGGTTTCAGCAAGGATCCGGCGACGGGCGAGATCACGGAAGTTCGCTGCGCCTACGATCCGGCCACGCGCGGCGGCGACGCTCCCGACAACCGCAAGGTCAAGGGCACTATCCACTGGGTATCGGCGGCGCATGCCGTTTCCTTCGAAGCCAGGCTCTACGATCATCTTTTCAGCGCTGAAAGGCCGATGGACGTTCCTGCGGGTGGAGATTTTGTGGACAACCTGAATCCTGAATCGATAGAAGTGGTGCCGGGCGCATTTGCGGAACCTACGCTCGCCAGAGTCGAAGTCGGCGCGGCATGTCAGTTCGAACGGCTCGGCTACTTCTGCAAGGATTCTGATTCGACCAGCGAAAAGGCCGTTTTCAACCGGTCCGTGTCGTTGCGCGACACTTGGGCAAAGATAGAAAAAAAAGGCGGCTGATTCGAAACTGATTTTCCGGGGCATTATTTCTGATACACTCCGCCCTCCAAAAGGGGAGGTATATATCCATACTGTTTCAGGAGGAAACATGAAAGCGCGGAACGTAGTGATCCTGGCGATGGCGGCATTGGTTGCCGTCATGATGGCTTCCTGCGGCGGCGGCAAGGCATCCGAAATTAAAATCGGTGCAGTGTCCCCCCTCACTGGCGAAGCGGCGACCTTCGGTCTATCCACCAAAAACGGCATGGAATTGGCCGTCGAGGAATGGAATGCGGCCGGCGGCCTGCTCGGGAAGCAGATCAAACTCATCGTCGAAGACGACAAAGGCGATCCCGCCGAAGGCGCGGCTGTCTTCTCGAAACTGATCGAGCAGGACAAAGTCGTCGCGATCGTGGGCGGCATCACGTCCAGAGTCGCTCTCGCCGGAGCGCCGATCGCTCAAGCGGCCAAAGTACCTATGATGACTCCCACCGCGACCAACGAAAAGGTCACGCAGATCGGCGATTACATCTATCGCAGCTGCTTCATCGACCCCTTCCAGGGCACCGTGGCGGCGCGCTTTGCCTTTGACGACCTTGGCGTCCGCAATGCGGCGGTCATTTTCGATCTCGGCAACGACTATGCGAAGGGTCTTTCCGAAACCTTCTCCGCCTCGCTCCAGAGCCTGGGCGGCCAGATTGTGGCGAGCGAAGGCTATGCGTCAGGCGTGACCGACTTCCGGGCGCAGCTGACCAAGATCGTCCAGAGCAAGCCCGACTGCCTCTATATCCCGGCGTATTACAATGACGTCGGCCTCATCGCCAAGCAGGTTCGCGAACTCGGCTACACCGGCCCCCTTGTCGGTTCCGACGGCTGGGACTCTTCCGAACTCGTGAAAATCGCAGGCGACTCGGTCGACGGCGGTTACTTCACCAATCACTATTCCAAGGACGATACCCGCCCCGAAGTTCAGGCGATTGTCCAGAAGTACACGGCCAAGTTCGGTGCGGCGCCCGATGCGCTCGCGGTGCTCGCCTATGACGGCATGAACATCATGCTCGACGCCATCAAGCGCGCCGGCAAGACCAACAATGAAGCCATCCGCGATGCGCTCAAAGCGACCGATCTCGCCGCGGTCGGCGGGCAGATCACCTTCGACGAGTTCCGCAACCCGGTCAAATCGGTGGTAATCATCGAGATGAAGGGCGGAGAACAGGTTTACAAGACCACGATCAACCCCTGATTTACGGAAAAACGCAAAAACCGAAGGTTCGGCGTGCGTCGCGTGTATAGACACGCGGCGCACGCCGAACCTTTTTTATGCGCGGTGTTCGATATATGGACGACGCGGAAGATGCAGAATACAGAATACAAAAGGCAGAAGGCGCGGAATCAGGCGCCTGAAATCCTGTTTCTGTACGAAAGGCCCGTCGGCGTCAGCGCGAGGCCGCCTTCCGACGATTCTTTCAGGGAAGAAGGCATGGCGTCGCCGATGGATTTCATGGCGGACACCACTTCGTCGAAAGGAATCACGCTGGTTATGCCGGCGGCCTGCATCGACGCGGCGACAAGTGCGTTTGCGGCCATGAAACCGTTCCGTTTTACGCAGGGAACCTCGACGAGGCCCGCGACGGGGTCGCAGGCAAGACCCAGCGAGTTCTTGAGCGAAAGAGCCGCCGCGTTGAAAACGCCAGCCGCTCCCGTCCCCTGGAGGCTGGCGAGTCCGGCGGCAGCCATGGCGGCCGCGGCGCCGCATTCGGCCTGACAACCGCCCGTGGCTCCTGCGATGCTCGATCCCGTCGCTACGAGAATGCCCACGGCCGCCGCCGTAATGAAGGCATCCTGGAAGCGTTTCGATTCTGGTCCGAGAGAGGGCTCCCGGGCGTCGCGCCATGCCCACAGGACTCCGGGTATGATGCCGCAGGAACCCGCGGTAGGAAAGGCTACGATTCGTCCACCGCAGGCATTTACTTCATTGATCGCAAGCGAATACCCCACCGCGAGCCTGAAGAACTCATCTCCGACGGGTAGGGATGCGGCGTTCAGGAACCGGCACGCGGCACCGTCGGTCATGCCGGAGAAGGATTTCTGCGGTTCTCCGATGCCGCGTTCGAGGGCATGGCGGGTTACGCCGATCCTGTGCGCAACTTCCGCCCGTATTTCTTCGCCCGAAAGGCCGGAATCCGCGGCATCGCGCGCAACCACGAAGTCGGGCAGGTCCATGTTCCATTCGGCCAGCCGTTCGAGCAGTTCGGCTGCGGTCGAAAATTTGCGCGATGCTGCCATGTTCAGCTCCGGATTGAAGGTATATGCACGACGTCCCTCGCGGCCGGTATCGCCCTGAGCGCTTCCAGCAATGATACCGATACCGAACCGTCCACTTCGGCGACGAGCAGGGCTTCGTCGCCCTTGTCCCTCCGATGCGAGGAAATTTGGGCGATGTTGTAGCCGAAATCGGCCAGAACCCGCGACACTTTTGCGATGACGCCCACTTCGTCGAGATGAAGGACCAGTATGGCATCCAGGCTGCCGTCGAGGTCGGTATGGAAGCCGTTTATCGACTGCAGTCTGATTTCGCCGCCGCCTACCGAAGCCCCGCGCAGGCGGAGCCGCCTGCCTTCACCCCTCAATTCGACGACGAGGGTATTGGGGTGATATCTCGCCGGCCCGTCGAATATGGGCACGATTTCGACATCCAGCCCCTCGCGGCGGGCGAGTTCAAAGGAAAAAGCCAGTCTTTCGTCGTCCTGCCGGATGCCCAGGAGGCCCCCGACCGCCGCCTTGTCCGAACCATGTCCCCTGAAGGTTCGGGCGAGCGAGCCGTAGAACGAAAGTCTGGCCCAGTCGGGGTGAGCGGAAAAGATTCGTCGCGCGGCGAACGCGATGCGCGCAACGCCCGCCGTGTGCGAACTCGAAGGGCCTATCATGATCGGCCCGAGCATATCCAGGATGGAGGGAACTCTGTCGTCCACGGCGCGAGACTATCCCGGCGGGGGGGACGCAGGCAAGCGCCTTTGCGGCTGCGCTTCAATTGCGGACAAGTTCCACCGGAAAACTCCATGCGGGCAAATCCCATAGCAAATCCCATACTAGAAAAACGCTGCCGCGATCCCTTATAATTCCGCCCAAGCTTCCGTTCCGGCTACTGCCCAAGCTATCTCGCCCAAGCTACCGCGAGGAGTACTGCATGCAAGATTCGAGCGTCACCATGGAGAAGATCGTTTCCCTCGCCAAACGGAGAGGATTCGTATTTCAGTCATCGGAAATCTACGGCGGCCAATCCGGCGCCTGGGACTACGGCCCCAATGGAGTCGAGCTCAAGAATCACATCGCCCGCTTCTGGTGGAAGGAGATGACCCAGCTCCACGACGATATCGTGGGCCTCGATGCGGCCATCCTTATGCATCCCCGCGTCTGGGAAGCTTCCGGGCACGTCGAGAATTTTACCGACCCCCTGGTCGACTGCAAAAAATGCAAAACGCGCTTCCGCGCCGATCTGATCGATCCGGACAAGCTCGCGAAAAAAGAATGCCCCGAGTGCGGCGGCGAACTCACCGAAACCCGAAAATTCAATCTGATGTTCAAGACCAACATCGGGCCGATCGACGATGGTTCCGGACTTATTTATCTTCGGCCCGAAACCGCCCAGGGCATCTATGTCAACTACAAGAACATCGTCCAGTCCAACCGGATGAAGATTCCCTTTGGCATCGCCCAGATCGGAAAAGCCTTCCGCAACGAGATCGTCACGAAAAACTTCATTTTCCGCACCTGCGAGTTCGAGCAGATGGAGATGCAGTATTTCGTCAAGCCGGGCGACGATGTCCAATGGTTCGACTACTGGCGGGAGCAGCGTTGGAGCTACTACAAGAAGCTCGGCGTACGCATGGACAAGCTTCGCTGGCATCGGCACGGTCCGGACGAGCTTGCGCACTACGCCAAGGACGCATACGACATCGAATACGAATTTCCCATGGGGTTCAAGGAGCTTGAGGGCGTGCACAACCGCACCGACTTCGACCTCAACCGGCACCAGCAGTTTTCGGGCAAGGATCTGCAATACATCGACCAGGAAGGCGGCAACGCCCGCTATATCCCGTATATCATCGAAACCTCGGCCGGCCTCACCAGGCAGCTCCTGGCGGTGCTCTGCGACGCGTACGAGGATCAGAAAGTGGCCGACAAGGGCAATGACGACGACTGGCGGACCGTTCTCCACTTCCACCCGACACTCGCGCCTGTCACGGTCGCGGTCCTGCCGCTTATGAAAAAGGATGGTCTGGCCGAACTTGCCCAGGGAATCCGCGGCGATCTGAGGGAAGACTTCTCCACCGATTACGATCAGGGCGGCGCCATCGGCCGCCGCTATCGCCGGCAGGACGAGATCGGTACGCCATACTGTGTCACGGTCGATTATCAGACCAAGGAAGACGGGACGGTAACCGTGCGCGATCGCGATACGATGCTGCAGGAAAGAGTGCCCGTAGCCGGCCTGACCGCGCATATCCGGGAGAAAATCAGAAACTACAGCCGCGTCTGATTGCCGGGTAAGTAAAAAAAAGGGCCGCGCACTGAACTGTCCGCTTTTAGGGGGTCAGTTCACCGCGCGGCCCTTTTTACAGGCTGATTATAGAGCCAGTTTCAAAAGCCTTCCGACTTTTGAAAAAGCCTCTATCGGCTGAAATTACTTGGCGCCGAGAATGGCGTCTTTGCAGGCTTTTGAAACGCTGATCTTGACCGCGGTCTTGGCCGGGATCTTGATCGCTTCGCCGGTGGCGGGGTTGCGGCCGGTACGAGCCTTGCGCTTGGTCAGTTTGAGGATTCCGATGCCGGGGATCGTGAATTTCTTGTTCTTTTTCGCTTCCCTGTAGGCAAGGTCAGCGTAGGCTTCCATGAAGGCTGCGGTTTCCTTCTTGGTGAGTCCGGTCTTTTCCGCGAGCTGGGTGACGATCTGTGCTTTGGTCAGAGACTTCGTTGTTGCGGGCATTCTATATGCTCCTTCCGGATAAGGATGTGCGTTTCCGGACGGCGTGTCCGAGAAAACTACGGTCGAGCGCCGGCCATGAGACGCCCTGTTCGACTACGCAGACCTTACGGCCGCGATGGGCGAGCAGTAATGTGACCTGTGAACAATTATATCATAGTATCAATAGGATTTGTACAACAAATATTCGTACAAACGCAAAATCGCCGCGAATCTGTTGAGGAAAATGCGTTTTGAAGGCTATACTGGCCTGAAACGGAGGAAAAAGCATGAACAAGGCCCTCGAAACATTGAAGGAACGCGGGTTCCTCAAGCAGTGCACCGATACCGACGGGTTGTCGAAGTTGATGGACGAGGGCCCTGTCACGTTTTATGTGGGCTGCGACCCGACCGGACCGTCGCTCCATATCGGGCATATGGTACCTTTTTTCGCGTTCAGGCACATGCGCGACTCAGGCCATGTAGGCATAGCCCTTCTCGGCGGCGGAACCGCGCGCATCGGCGATCCTTCCGGCAGAAGCGAAACGCGCAAAATGATTTCGTACGACTCGATCGACGCGAACACGGAGCTTTTCCGCGCGCAGCTCGACCGCTTTGTCGGATTCGACGGCAAGGGTTCGTTCGCCGCAAACAATAAAGACTGGCTGGCCGATCTCAACTACATCGAATTCCTGCGTGACATCGGCAGTCATTTTTCGGTGAACCGCATGCTGACCTTTGAAGCGTACCGCCAGCGTATGGAGACGGGACTTTCCTTCATCGAGTTCAACTACCAGCTTCTGCAGAGCTACGATTTCCTCCAGCTCTACAAACGCCACGGCTGCAGGCTGCAGATCGGCGGCGACGACCAGTGGGGCAATATCGTCGCGGGCATCGAGCTGATCCGCCGCACCGAAGGCGCGGAATGCTTCGGCCTGACCTTTCCCCTCATCATGACTTCCGACGGCAAAAAAATGGGCAAGACCGAAAAGGGAGCGCTTTTCCTCGATCCCGAAATGACGAGCCCCTACGAGTTCTTCCAGTACTGGAGGAACGTTGCGGATGCGGATGTGGAGCGCTTCCTGCTCATGTTCACCTTCCTGGGCACGGACGAATGCAGGGCCCTGGGTGCGGCCAGGGATGCGGGCATCAATGCGGCAAAGGAACGGCTTGCCTGGGAAGTGACGGCCGTGATTCATGGCGAGGCCGAGGCCGACAAGGCACGAGCGGCCGCCAGAGCGGCTTTTTCGGGCGGCGGGGACATCGATCAGATTCCGTCCAGGGAACTGGCGAAAAGTGAACTGGCGAAAGGGCTGGGCGTACTCGATCTATTCGTACTGGCCGCTCTTGCGTCCAGCAAGAGCGAAGCCCGGCGTCTGGTTCAGCAGGGTGGGGCTATCGTGAACGACCGCAAAATCGAAGACGAGAAGACAGTCATCGACGCTTCCTGGCTCGACGGCGGCGCTCTCCTTCTGCGTGCGGGCAAAAAGCGCGTATTCCGGATCATCGCGGTCTGAAGCCCGGGACTACTTATCCCGCCTTTGTCCGTTCCGAAACCGGGCGCTATAGTCGTGACGCCAGTTCCGAAATGCTTCCGCGAATCTTTGGCCGGATTTCTTCGTCGAGCCGTCCGAACGCCGTCACGATTCCGACAGCCCAGGATTCAGGGTCCGCACGGAGCGTTTCCAGCACCCCGGTTTCGTCGTATCCCTCAATGGCGCAGCTGTCGATGCCGGCCGCAGCCGCTCCCGTCATCATGTTCGCACAGGCGATATAGCTTTGCGACCGTGCCCAGGAGAGAACGCGGCCCTCGCGTTCCAGAAACTCCCAGTACCCCGAATAATCGGCGCGAAAAACGGGGTGGCCGCCCGGGAACCGCTCCGCACGTTCCCTGACGAACGCCGAATCGGGCCCATAGGCGGACTCGGTTCGTACAAGGATTATGACGACAAGCGCCGCGCTGGATACGGCTTCCTGTCCGAAACAGGCCGCGCCAAGCGCTGCTATCGCTTTGCGGTCGGTCACCGCCGTGAAATGCCAATGTTCAAGCCCAAAAGAGGAGGGCGACAGTCTTCCGCACTCGAGGATGTATGATATTTCATCCTCGGTTAGGGCTGTACCGGTATGGAATTTCTTGCAGGCGTACCGGCGCTGCATTGCCCGCATGAAAGCGTCGGCATCCGCGTGCGGAATGGCGACGGTATCCGCATCCGGAACGTCCGGGGCGCGCAGACGCTCCGACCGGCTCATTCGGCTCATGCAAGATCGAGCGCCACGTCGAACATGGCGTCCAGAGAGTTCTGTCGCTCTTCGGGGCTCAGCTCCCTGCGCGACAGGTTGGAATCCGAGCAGGTGAGGATGGTCAGCGCCTTGCGGTGCAGATGCGCCGCGTTGCAATAGAGGGCAAAGCATTCCATGTCGGTGGCGGCGCAGCCCATGGCTGCCCATTTTTTCCAGCCGAGTTCGGGTGCCCTGGCGGAATAGAGTGAAAACACGTCGGACGAGAAGATGCCGCCCACCCAGTGCCTATACCCATGGCGCCGCGCGGATGCCACCGCGGCTTCGAGAAGGCAATAGTCGGCTGAGGGCGAAAAACTGCCGGGCAGATCGTATTGCGATGCATAGGCCGAATCCGTGGAAGCGGTCATCGCGATCGCCAGATCGCCTACGTCGAGGTCGTCGGTGAGGCCGCCGCAGGTGCCGACGCGTACGATCCGCTCCACACCATAGAAAGAGAACAGCTCGTAAGAGTATATGCCCATAGAAGGAGCGCCCATGCCGGAACCCATGACGGAGACGGGTTTCCCGTTCCAGGTTCCCGTGAAACCCAGCATGCCGCGGACTCCGGTGATTTTCCGCACTCCTTCGAGACGGGTGGATGCGATGCGTTCCGCCCGCAGGGGATCGCCGGGCATCAAGACAAAGGGGGCGAAATCGCCGGATCGGCCGGAGTTGTGCGGCGTTCCCTGCGAATAGGCTTCCAGTCCGCGTTCATGCATCATGGCGTGGTTCATGATCAGGCTCCCTTTTCGTACGTCAATCCGGAGGCTTTCGGCGCGTAATCCTTCCCCGAGAAGGCGACGAGCGTAACCAGTGTGATGAGATAGGGCATTACGCTGAAGAATTCGGAGGGCAGGACGCGCAGGGCTTCGATGTTGACCATGTAGATGGCCAGCGCCACGGCGGTGCCGAACAGCAGCGAGGCGCCCGCCACACCCTTGGGCTGCCATCTCCCGAAGGAGACGGCGGCGAGCGCGATGAATCCCGCGCCATTGATCGTATTTCCGGTGTATTGGATGGTCTGGGTGAGGACCAGGCAGCCGCCTGCGATGCCGCCGAGCAGACCCGACGCCATGACAGCGAGATAACGCATGCGGCGGACGTCGATGCCAGCGGAAGCCGCAGCCTGGGGGTGTTCACCGCAGGCCCGAAGGCGGAGGCCAAAGGGGCGGCGGTAGAGGATATACCAGGAAAGGAGCACTACTGCGAGCGCTACCCACGCGGTCGGATAGATGCCGCCGGGACCGGGCATCATGCCCAGTTTGAAGGGTTCGGTGCGCTCCATCCTGAAAATGACCTGGGACATGAACGTAGTGCCGCCGATAGCCAGAAGGTTTATTCCCGTGCCTGAAATAACCTGGTTGGCGTTGAGCGAAATCGACGCATATGCGTGGATAAGCGACACAACAAGGGCGACGGCGCCGCCCGCAAGGACGGCGATCCAGGCGGAAAGGGGAGTGGAGGATTCGAGAAGAACATGGACCGTGGCGGCCGTGAATGCGCCGATGCCCATGAGCCCTTCGAGGGCGATGTTCACGATGCCGGCCTTTTCGCAGATCATGCCGCCCACCGCCGCGATGAGGATGGGCGAAACGATCATGAGGACGGAAGGGATCATACGCACGAGATCATTCATCGCGGGTCTCCTTGAGTCCGGCGGTGCGGCGCTTCGCCCGCCGGTCCGAAAGCAGGCGGAACCCTGCGCGCAGGGAAATGAAAATCACCACGAGACCCGAGATGATCCATGTGACTTCCTTGGGAATCTGCCTCGACTGCATGAGCGGCTGGGCGGAAGCCAGCATGCCGAACAGCAGGCCCGCGATGAGCGTACCTCCCGCCGTATTGTTGCCGACCAGGGCCACTGCGATCCCGTTGAATCCATAATTGTCGTAGCCGCCGAGGACTCGGCCATAGCTGAATGATCCCAGAGCGACCACGGCGCCCGCGAGGCCCGCGAAAGCGCCCGCGAACAGCATCGACGTGGTGATGCTCTTCGTGACGCCGATGCCCGCGTATCGTGCGGCGTCGCGGTTGAGGCCAGTGGCGCGAAGTTCGAAGCCCAGTTTCGTTTTTTCGATCACGAACCAGAAGACGAGACAGGAAACGAGAGCGACGAACAGCCCGAGATTGAGCCTCGATCCGTTGAAAAGCCGGTCGAGGAGAGGGCTCGTAAGGCGGGCCGTTTCCGGGAGCGTCGGTGTCCGGTACGTGTTGGCGCCGGGTATCTGCATGGTCGCCCATCGCGAGAAAAAGAACGCAATATAGTTGAGCATTATCGTAGCGACGACCTCGGACACCGAAAACCTGGCCTTGAGCCATCCGACAATGCCACCCCAGAGCGCGCCTGCGACGCATGCGGCGAGAAGCGCGAGAGCCCAATGCAGGACGGGAATTTGAGGACCATAGATCGCGACGAACTGCGCCGCGGTCAGACCGACGATGTACTGGCCTTCGGCGCCGATGTTGAAGAGGCCCGTCCTTGCCGCAAAGGCCAGGGAAAGGCCGCACAGGATCAGCGGAAGACTGGCGGTCAGCCATTCCCCGACATAGCGGATATTCCAGGTACCGCGGGTGATATCAAGTCCCGTGAGAGTCTGGAGCATGGCGGTGTACATGCCCGCCGGATTCCGCCCGACCGCCGCCACGAGAATCGTGCCGCACAGGAAACCCAGGAGAACCACAAGTATGGAAATGGCTTTGTCGGAGGCGAGAATCCTGTCGATGAGGTCGGTTTTGCGGGCAGGAGTTCCCTTCATGATGTTTTCCTTTCCGTGCCCGCGGGACGGCGCACTCCCGCCATCATGGCGCCGATTTCGCGTTCGTCGGCGCCTTCGCCGTCGACAATGCCGACGATCTCTCCCTTGGAGATGGCTGCGATGCGGTCGCAGAGGTTGAGTATTTCTTCCAGCTCGAAGGAAACGACGAGAACGGCGCGTCCCTTGTCGCGTTCGGCGATTATCCTGGAATGGATCGTTTCGATGGCGCCCACGTCGAGGCCCCGCGTCGGCTGCGCCACGACGAGAAGTTCGGGCGAAAGCTCGATTTCCCTTGCGATGATTACCTTCTGCTGGTTTCCGCCCGACATGGATCCGGCTTTTGTGGCCGGCCCCTTGCCCGCGCGTATATCGTACGAGCCGATAAGCCTCCGGCCGTAATCGGCGATGGCGGTCTTGTCCAGTATTCCGAAGCGCTTCGAAAAGGGAGCCTTTCCATAACTTTTCAGGACGAGATTTTCGTCGAGGCGGAAGTCGGGCACGAGGCCGTGGCGCTGGCGGTCTTCGGGAACGTGGCCGATGCCAGCTTCCACGCGCTCCCGGATGCTCGAACGGGCCATTTCTTTTCCGGAAAGTAAAATGGAACCTTTGTCGACGGGAATCAGGCCAGTGATCGCGCCCACGAGTTCGCTCTGTCCATTACCGTCGACGCCGGCGATGCCGAGTATCTCGCCCGCGTGTACGGTGAGCGAGAGGTCGCGCACGGCATGGAAGCCCTTGGCGTTGCGTACGAACAGATTGCGCACATCGAGTACCACCTTGCCGGGGTGGGCGGGCGATTTTTCGGTGCGGAACAGGACGGAGCGGCCGACCATCATTTCCGCCATCATTTCTTCCGAAGTGTCGGCGACTTCCACTGTCCCTATCAATTTGCCCCGGCGCAGTACTGTGCAGCGGTCCGCGGCCTGTTTGATTTCCTTGAGTTTGTGTGTGATCAGGATGATCGTTTTGCCCTCGGCCTTGAGGCGCTTGAAAATGTCGAGAAGCTCGTCGACTTCCTGCGGCGTGAGGACGGCGGTGGGTTCGTCGAAAATGAGGATTTCCGCGTTGCGGTAGAGGATTTTGAGAATCTCGACCCTCTGCTGCATGGCTACCGAGATCGTTTCGATCCTGGCCCTGGGGTCGACCTCCAGTCCGTATCGAACCGAAAGCTCGGAAACTTTTTCCTCGGCGCTGCGCAGGTCCACATCGCCTGTCTTTGTGCGCGGTTCCTTGCCGAGGATTATGTTTTCGGTGACGGTGTAATTGTGTACGAGCTTGAAGTGCTGGTGCACCATACCGATGCCGAGAGCCGTCGCATCGTTGGGGTCGCGTATGCGCGCTTCCTTGCCGTGCACGAGGATCGTGCCCGAATCGGCGTCGTACAGTCCGAACAGTATCGACATGAGGGTGGACTTGCCGGCGCCGTTTTCGCCCAGGATCGCGTGAACTTCATTTTCGAACACGCGCAGGGTGACTTCGTTGTTGGCGATCACGCCGGGAAAAGCTTTGGTTATGTTCAGCATCTCGATCGCGTAGCCGCGCATCGGAGCTCCTTGAAATGGGAATTCGCAACGAGGATACGGTACGGGCCGCCCCGCGTTGCAGCGGGACGGCCCGACCTCGATACGAGGAGAAAGTTTACTGGTTGTCGCTGGCCTGGAGGTTGCCGGGCACAAGACCCTTGGCCTTGGCATCGGCATAGGTCGGAACGACCTTCACTTTGCCGGAAATGATGTCCTTGCGGATCGCGTTCACCTTGTCGACGATGGCTTTGCCCAGCTCGGGATTGGCGCTCGAGAAGCCTACGCCGTCGTTCCTGGTGTCGAATATGACGACGCCGCCCTTGAAGTTTTTGGCCTTGACCGCCTCGAGGGCGACCTTGGTGGAAGTTTCGACGCGCTTGAGCATGGAGGTCAGGACCGCCGACTTGGTGCCGGAATAGATGCCGTCCTGGTACTGGTCGGAATCGACGCCGATCGCCCAGACGTTCTTGCCCTGCGAGCGGTATTCTTTGGCCTGGGCGATGGTGCCGTTTCCGGTGCCGCCCGCCGCGGAGAAGATCGCATACACGCCGGAATCGTACCAGTTTTTGGCCTGCGCCTTGGCGAGTTCGGGTTTTCCCCAGTCGTTGGCGTAATAGTCCACTACCTGCGCGTTGGGAAGAACGGACTTGATGCCCTGTACCCAGCCCATTTCGAATTTGGTGATAACGGGACCGGGAACGCCGCCGATAAAGCCGAACTTGGGATTGGCGACCTTGTCCGCCTGGGCCTTCAGGGCTGCGGTCACGCCGACGAGGTAGGAACCTTCGTGTTCGGAATAGGTGGCTTCCATGACGTTGGCCTTGCCGATCCAGTCGACGTCCACGATGAGGTATTTCTGGTTGGGGTATTTGGCCGCCACTTCGGTGAGGGCATCGGCCCAGGTAAAGCCCGTGACGATGATGAGGTCGTACTTTTCGTCCGAAGCCTGCATCAGGTTGGGGATATACATGTCCTGGGTCTGGGCGGTGAGTACATCGTAGTACTTGCCGCGTTTGGATGTTTTGGTCCAGGTGTCCCCGTAGAATTCGAGGATGCCCCGCCACGCGGCCTGGTTGAAGGACCTGTCGTCGATGCCGGTGGCGTCGGTGAGAAGACGGCTCGTGGGCTGGGCCGCCACTGAGACGGCGGCGCCCAGGGCGATTCCCGCAACAAGGAGCAGCGCAAAAATACGTTTCATGGGGTTCCTCCGGTCGGGATCTTCGTGTCGGTAGACACGTCGTGAAGGATCATGCCTTGCGCCATGTTCCTTCACGTACTCATAGGGCGCTTCGCGTCCAGTGGGAAGCGGCATCGCCAGGGACGCCGCTCAACACCAATAGTACGACCGCTCTCGCGATGCGTCAATATTTGCCGGACTGTTTGCGCGTCATATCTCCGCTATGACATGCCCATGGTAGTACTGGTCGCGCAGTTCCTTGACCTGAGGATCGGCCAGATAGTCGTCGAAGGCCATGTAGCGGTCGATGACACCGCCCGGGCAAAGTTCCACGATGCGGTTGGCCACCGATGTGACGAACTCGTGATCATGGCTCGTGAAGAGAATGACGCCCGGAAAATCGATGAGGCCGTCGTTGAGGGCGGTGATGGCTTCCAGGTCGAGGTGGTTGGTCGGTTCGTCCAGGATGAGGCAATTGGCGCCCGAAAGCATCATGCGCGACAGGAGGCAACGCACTTTTTCGCCGCCTGACAGGACGCGTACGGGTTTGAGGGCTTCGTCGCCCGAAAAAAGCATTCGGCCGAGGAAAGATCTGATGTATGTATCGTCATCCGAATCGGTGTACTGCTTGAGCCATTCGGTGATGGAGAGGTCGGAATCGAAAAGTTTCGTGTTGTCCTTGGGGAAATAGGATAGCTGGACAGTCTGTCCCCAGAACACGCCGCCCGAGGCCGGGGGTGCCTCTCCCGCAAGGGCCTGGAAAAGCGCCGTCTTGGCCAGATGCTCATGCCCGACCAGGGCGACTTTTTCGCCCCGGTTCACCGTCAGCGTGAAATGCTCGAGCGCCCTGTCGTTATCGGTCTCGACACTCAGGTCGGCGATTCTGAGCACATTGTTGCCGACATCCCTATTGGGCTTGAAGCCGACGTAGGGGAAGCGCCGCGAGGAGGGAACGAAGTCGGAGAGGTCCAGTTTTTCGAGAATTTTCTTGCGCGAGGTGGCCTGGCGGCTTTTGGAAGCGTTGGAAGCGAAGCGCTGGATGAATTCCTTGAGGTCTTTGGCTTTTTCTTCCTTGCGGCGCTTTTCGTCCTTCTGCTGCTGCACGAGGATACGGTTCATCTTGTACCAGAAATCGTAATTGCCCGAGTACATGCGGATGTGGCCGAAATCGATGTCGCAGACATGCGTGCAGACGGTATTCAGAAAGTGGCGGTCATGCGACACCACGATGACGATGTTGGCGAATTCGATGAGGAAATCTTCCAGCCAGGTGATCGAATCGAGATCAAGGCCGTTGGTGGGCTCGTCGAGCAGGAGGATGTCCGGGTTTCCGAAGAGAGCCTGCGCGAGAAGAACGCGCACTTTGACCCCTTCGTCGACGTCCTTCATGAGCTTTTCATGATGGGCTTCCGCTACGCCGAGGCCCGAAAGGAGTATGGCGGCCTGTGATTCGGCTTCCCATCCGCCGAGCTCGGCGAATTCGGCTTCGAGCTCGCTCGCGCGTATGCCGTCCGCTTCCGTGAAATCTTCTTTGGCATAGATAGCCTCACGTTCCGACATGAGGTTATGCATTTTATCATACCCCATGATGACCGTATCGAGGACGCGGCGTTCTTCGAACGCGAAATGGTCCTGCTGCAGCACTGCGATGCGCATGTTTTTCGATACGACGATTTCACCCCTGTCCTGCTTGATGTCGCCGGAGAGGATGCGGAGGAAGGTGGACTTGCCCGCTCCATTGGCTCCGATTATGCCGTAGCAATTGCCGGGGGTGAATTTGAGGTTGACATCCTTGAAAAGACTTCGTTCGCCGAAGCCGAGCGCGAGGTCCGATACGGTAATCACGATACGGTATAATCCCCATTGAAGCGATTCTGTGCAAGCCGTATCGGGGGCGCATGATACAATGCCGTTTTGTCTGTCAGGATCGGGCAGGGACGACGGAGGGATGGATGGGCGATAAAGTACTCGCAGTTGCGGACATTCATGGCCGGGCCGACAGACTCGCCGCCATCGTCGCCCGACACCCGGATGCCGCTTTTGTTTTCATTGCCGGCGATATAACCGGATTCGGAAATGCAGGCGACGCACGGAATGTGATCGAAGCCGCTTCCTCCGACGGTAAAATCAGGCGGGTACTCGCGGTCGCGGGCAATTGCGACCCTCCCGAAGTGCGGAAATTTCTCGAACAGGAAGGGTATTCCGTCGAATCGCGGGCCGTGGATCTCGGGTTTGCCCGCGTAGTCGGTTCAGGCGGCGGCCTCTATCGCGGAGGTCACACCAGTTTCGAGCGCGACGAGGAAGAACTCCTGGTCTCTCTGGAAAAGGCGCTCGGCGACAGTTCGACGCCGGGCAGGGTGGGGCAGTCGCTGGTAGTCTTGAGCCACAACCCGCCCTTCGACAGCGACGCCGATTTCCGTTTCGGCCGCCATGTCGGGAGTCGCAGTTTCGGCTCCCTCATGCGGGACAGGGAACCCGACCTGTGGCTCTGCGGGCATATCCATGAATCGCGATGCGCATCCATGGAAGGTTCCTGCCTTGTAGTGAACCCCGGTCCCGCGGCATACGGCAATTATGCGCTGCTCGAATTCGTTCCCGCGGAAAAGGGACGGCGCGTACGGGTCGCCCTTTCTGCGTAGATCGGTGAAAAATACCAGGGCCGGAAAATCGCCGTTTGTGGCGATTTTCCGGCCCTGGTATTCGTTTTAAGGTTCAACGTCCCGAGCGTCAACGCCCCGAAGGACTGTACAGGTATTTGAAATAATCCATGTCGGTGGAAAGTGTCTTGCGGAATCCGGGCAGAGTCTGCTTGTAGGATTCGATCGCTTTCCAGAATTCGAAGAACGACGGGTCGCGACCGTAGGCGTCCGCATAGATCTTGGAAGCTTCGGCGTCGGCTTTGCCCTTCAGTATCTGCGCCTTGGCGTAGGCCTCCGACAGAATGGAGCGCTTTTCGTTTTCAAGCTTGCCCAGCCATTCGGCCTTCTTGCCTTCACCGTAGGACCTGAAAGCCCCGGCGATCTGATTGCGTTCCTTGATCATGCGCTGATACACGCTTTCGGTAAGTTCGTCGGAATATTTTATCTGGCGTGGAATTATGTCGAGTACCTCGATGCCGTACGAGGGAACGATCCCCTCGACGATGACAAGCATTTCGTCGGAAAGCTTGCGGCGGCCCTTTTCGATCTTCTCGAACTGCACTTGCGTCAGCGTAAGCTGGGTGAGCGAGGCCGAGCCTTCGCTGTCGCCCGTCTGGAACGTCTCCTGGTTTTCGGAGCCTACGATGAGGTCGGAATCGCGGACCGCTTCACGCAGATAGTTCGAAGAAATCACGGTGCGCACCGCGGAGTCTATCACGTCGTCGAGCCTTCCGTAGGCATTGTCCAGATTGCTTACCGACTCGTAGAACTTGACCGGATCGGAAATCCGCCAGCGCGCGGTGGCGTCTACCCAGATGAACTGGTTTTCCTTGGTCGGAATTCTCTGCGCCTCTCCGTCCCAGGACATGATCCGTTTTGGATATTTCACCACCGTGTCCACAAAAGGACTGCGTATGGCGAGTCCGGCGTTTTCGCGCATTCCGACTATCTTGCCGAAACGCACGACGAGGGCGAGTTCGCCTTCGTTGACGATATAGAAGGGACCGGCGATGAAAAATACGATCAAAACGACGCCGACTATGCCGAGAAGTATCCAGAGGCGTTTCATTGTGCTGCCCCCTTTGCGGCATCGAGGTTCATTATCGGCAGGAAGTTCTTGAAACTCTTGTCGATCAGTTCGAGATTGCCTTCGGCCTTGAAGACTTCGTCGACCATCTCGAGATAAAGTCGCCTTCGCGTCACATCGGGCGATTTACGGTACTCTTCGAAAACCGAATTGAACCGGGCCACATCGCCTTTCGCCATGTTGACCCGTTCCGTGGAATAACCCTGCGCTATTTCTATCTGCTGGTCGGCCTCGCCGCGCGCCCTGGGTATTTCGGCGTTGTAGGCTTCCTTGCCTTCGTTGATGAGGCGGTTCATGTCCTGGATGGCTTTGTTGACATCCTCGAAAGCTTCCTGAACCCCCTCGGGCGGCACGATGTTCTGCAACTGGACCTGCGTCACTTCGATCCCGAGATCGTATGACTTGAAAGTTTCGTTCATCCTCGAAACGGCGGTTTCCTGGATCTCGGCGCGGTCCGGCCCCATTACGCCAAGAATGAGCCTGTCGCCCACGAGGAGATTGAGGACCGATTGCGAGATATCACGTATCGTTTTCTGGCGGTCCGAAACATTGAAGAGCCATGCCTTGGGGTCGTTGATGCGATACTGGATGATCCACTCGACATCGACGATGTTCAGGTCGCCCGTGAGCATGGTGGATTCCTGCGGAAATTTCACGGGAGAGTACTGCGTCGGCTGGCCAACCTTTTCGGTGCGGAAGCCGAAGGATTCGGTCTGCACCACTTCGGTCTTGACGATGTAGGACTTCTGGATGCCGAACGGCCATTTGTACTGGAGGCCGGGACCCACAACCTTGGTGTACTTGCCGAAGGTTGTGATGACCGCTCTTTCGGTCTGATCGACAACGATGAAACTGGTGCCCAGCACTATGATCAGCGCCACCGCGACGATCGCGATGATGATCAGGGCCGGGCGGAACCGGAACTTTGGCGCGGGCTTGTGTTTGAACACAGGCTCGCCGGGACTGTCGGACATCTCTTGCTCCTTAAGCAAAAAAGGATGTTTCAGCTATACGGACCAAATCCCCGGGCTCGACACCGAACCTGCTCCTGATTTCATCGGCGAAGGGCGCAGGCGGCGCCGCAGCGAGAGTTTCGGGTACGTCACTTAACAATGTACTGCGCAAGCGCAGTAAAAGGGCGTGCAGACGATAGTTTTTTCCGGTTTTCCGCGTTCCGTATTTCGGATCGTCTTCGAGCGGGCAGCCGTGCAATGCCGCCTGCGCCCGTATCTGGTGCGTGCGGCCTGTTTCGAGGAGGATGCATGCCAATGTGGCATCATGCGATTGCGCGACCGGAAGCGCCACGGCGATAGCGCGCATGCTTGTGGAATCATCGTTGCCGGCTCGTGTGATCTTCGCCGTACGGTCGCGTACGAGCCCGTCCTCCCAACGCATCCGGCCTTCGAGTCTGCCCTGCAGTACCGCCAGGTAGACTTTGGATATCCGCCTTTCGCGCAGTGCCGCCGAAAAAACCTCGGCCCCGCGCAGGCTGCGCGAAAAAGTGACGATACCCGACGTGTTCCTGTCGAGCCGGTGCAGCGGGCCCGGCCTGAAGGCCAGGGAATCCCTGCCCGAATCGGCGTATGCCGCTCTCACAAGGGCTTCCAGGCTTTCCTCACCGTCATGAACGAGCATCCCCGCGGGCTTGTTCAGGAAAATGAGGTCCTGCGACGCATGGATGAGCATGCCTCCGGGCAGCGCAGTGCCGGAACCCGTGCCTGTTTTTTTTCCGGTTCCGGGAGCGGTGCCGCGCCCCAATACGAGGAAGGGTGAAAGCTCGATTGCGTCGCCCGGGGCGATCCGCCTGTCGGGCGGGACCCGGCGTCCTCCGACCCGCACGAGGCCCTTGCGGAAGGCCCTGTGCAGCGCGGACAGGGGAAGATCGGGATACAGAATCCTGAGAATTCTGTCGATCCGGCGGCCTTCGTCGTCGGGGCCTGCGCTGCGGAGAATCCATTGTGCCACAGGGCAATCCTATCCGCGCCGTACGGTTCGGTCAACGCACCGGAGAGCCTTGACACGAGCATCGGCTGGACATGAAACTTGTATACGTGAACGCTACACTGGATTTGCGCCTCGAAACGCTTTTCTCGAATCCCGTATTCCAGTCCGCGGTTGCGAGTCTTGTCGTGGCGCAGTTCATCAAATCGATCATTTCCGTACTGCGCGCCAAATCGACGAGCTTCAAGGATCTCGTGATAACTTTCCTGTGGAAAACGGGCGGCATGCCCTCCAGTCACAGTGCCATGGCGGTTTCCCTTTCGGTGGCCATTGCGCTCACCGAAGGTTTTTCCTCGCTTTTCATTCTTTCGATGTTTTTCTCGCTCGTCGTGATCAGGGACGCCCTTGGAGTCAGACGCGCCGCAGGTCTCCAGGCCAAAGCCCTGAACCGTCTCGGGGGCGAGTTGGCCGTCAAATACGATATTTCCTTTAAAAGCGTGAAGGAAGTCCACGGACATACCGCCCCGGAAGTGGGTTTCGGCGCCGTCCTCGGGTTCTTCATCGCACTCGCTTTCTGCACCCTATGATGATTCCCCGGCGCCTTCAGCGCCTTTTCCCGATAGTCGCGGCGATCGCCGCCTCGGCGCTCTGTCTTGTCCTTGCCATGAATACCGCCGCAAATCAGCCGAGGCGGGCGCTTTGGGGAGAATGGACCACCGTTCTGGTCGAGGCATCCATTCCCGCGGCAAATGTCGTGAAGGAACTCGACCCGCAGGCCGCGTCCGATCCGGCCGGCAAAGGTGTCGTACTTTATCGGGGAACACAACCGGTTTTTCTCGCGGACTGGTCGGGAACCTTACGCGAATTTTCACTGGCCGAAGTGGTCGATGGGTTCGTCCCAGGGGACCCCCGTGTGGACGAATATGTACGTGGTCTGGAATCGTGGTTCCGCGCGCAGGGTCCCGATGGGCGTTTCTGGAATCTGTACTATCTGCCGCCTTCGCATCCTCTGGCCGACCCTTCCGGAGCGGAAAAGGCGCTCGTTCCCTTCGGAACGCAAGCCTTTGTCGCGGCGCCCGAAGTGCGGTATCCGCAGGTTTTCGCGCTTCAGGCCGGTCTGTGCGCGATCGCCGTCGCAATGTTCGCGACAGGCTCGTTCCGCAGGTACAGGGGGACGCCGTACGCCGACTCGGCAAAGCTCGCCGCGGTTTCATCGGCGCCTTTTCTCCTTTTGGCGGCGGGTGGCACGGAAGCCGCAGTCATGGGCATTCTGCTTGCGATAGCCTTTTCCGGCGCAGCGGCAAGGCGATCGCATGGCGCCCTAAACGCCCAGCGCATTCGGGGCTTTCTGGGCGCTGAAAACGCTCGAGCCGAAACGCGGGTGGCCGGCATTGCCGCAGATATCGCGAATCCCCTCCTGGCCGCGGTCGCGCTGGCAGCGACTCCGTCTTCCGCGGTCGCGGGAATCGTCGCATCGCTGGCCGCGGCCCTGGCACTCCTTTCTTTCGATACGCGATACAGCGCCCCGGCCGGAACGGAACAGTCGGCCGAAAAGGAAATACGGCATCGTCCTTTCCGTGTGACATCCATAGCCGCCGCCGGAAGCAGGGGCGGCGCCGTCGCGAACGGCGGAATGGGCGACTGGAAGGGCGACAGCCGAAAGGCGAAAAGTAAAACCAGAGACCCCGGTTTGCTCGCGCTACGACTTGCGGCGCCCATCGCATTGTGCGCTCTGCTTGTTCCCGCTTTCGTCTCCGTGTTCGCTCCATTCCCGCGGGACGGGAGTCTTTCCGGCGGAGAAGCGGCGATACCGATTCCCGCGCCGAGTCGGGGAACGGATTCCGGAACCACCATGGGCGCGGCGCATATCGCCCACCGGGCATTCGAGGAATCCCTTGCCTTCGAACGGATGGGCGGAATTCCCTCGAATCCGTTTGCCGACGCTGTGCTGGACTACCCGGATGGCAAGGTTACGGTAAAACGCTTCGACGCGGCATGGTTCGCGGAAGCGACGGTCGGGCATCCATCCCTGTCGGTCGAAAGCATGCTCGCCGCGCTTTCCGGCTCAGGGTACGACGACGTCGACTTTTCGGGTGCGACGCTGATCCCGCCCGAGGCCGGCGCAATCGCGGAGGTCTGGACGAAAAACGCTTCCGCAGCAAAGCCCGGATACGCGGTTTTCGCTCTCGCCGCCGCGAGCCTCATATATTCCTTTGTCGCATTCGGACGCAAAAAAAAGCTTTCTCTTCCGGACGAACCGGTTTCTTTTCATTTGCCGGGCGAGTAACGCATTGCGGCGGATTGTTCGGCCGTCCCGGGACAGGAATCGATTTTTTCGATGCCGGAACGCTTGCGGTCCCGGGCGGTTCGGCGGCATGATGGGGATTCGTCATATTTCGTAATACAACGTACTAAACGCACTACAAGAGGAAAGGCCGATCTCGATGCAGTTGAACCGCGTGATCCTCGGAACCTACAACCACATGCCCGAAGGCAGTGCGGAAGCGGATTTCGAACGCCGGTATCAAAGCTGCTGGCGGCCTTATCTTTCGGTGCTGTATCGTTTTCCGGAAGTTTCATCCCTGTTGCATTATTCCGGCACGGTGCTGAAGTGGCTGGAACTGCGGCACCCGGAATTTCTGATGCTTCTCGAAGAAATGGTTCTCCGAAAGCAGATAGAACTTCTCGGCGGCGCATTTTTCAGCCCGCTTTTGCCCCTGTTGCCCGCATCGGATCGCCTGGGGCAGATAGAACTTCTTACTACGTACATCAGAAAAGCCTTCGGAAAGCGCCCTATGGGCGGCTGGCTCCATGAATACGTATGGGAACCCGGATTCGCATCGCTTCTCCAGGCCTGCGGATTCGAATACACATTCCTTCCCGCTTCCCGGTTCGTAAAATCCGGAGCCGCCTGTTCCGAACGGGGAAAACCGGTCATTACCGAAGACCAGGGCAAGACGATAGCCGTATTCCCCGTCGACGACTTGGGGGAGGGCCCGCTGGCTTCCATGCCCTTCGAAAGCGCATACGAAATCCTCAGGGCAAAAAGCCCCGATGCGGCGCTCCATACCATTCTCATGGATAGTGCGCTTACCGTCGAAATGTGGCGCGCTTCCGGCCTCGAATCGCCTGATGTCATGTTCGAGCGCAGTTTTGCCTGGTTCCAGCGCAATCTTCTCGAAACGGAAACGACGACGCCGCAGAAATTCTTCAGATCCATGCGGCGTTTCGAGCTCGCCTATTTTCCCTCGGGGTCGTCGAAATGGGGTTTCAGCCCGCGGAGCCTGATAGCGCGGGGGGATGCGAGCCGCTGTCTGTACGCCAAAATGCAATATGTGCATCTGCTCGCCGGGCAGGTGCGCGGCGACAAATCGCGCAAAAAAAGCGCCCACGAGGAGCTCTGGAAAGGCCAGTGCGGCGAAGCCTACTGGGAAAGCCCCGAAGGCGGGATTCTCAGGCCTGAGTTGAGGGCGGCGGCCTATTCCTCGCTTCTCGAAGCCGAAAAAACGACGCGCCTGCGCGGTTCTTTCGCGGCGGGCCTCATTCAGACCGACATCGATTTCGACGGCGAAAGGGAAGTGCTCTACCAGGGAACCGACATCAACTGCTATATCCACCTGATGGGCGCCTCCGTTTTCGAGCTGGATTCCTTCCGGTCGCACCGCAACTTCGTCGACTCCCTTCCGGACGGGCAGGGCAATTCCCGAAGATCTTTCATGGACCGCTTCTTCCGGACGGGCTCCTTCAGGGAAGAGCTCTGCGATTTTTCGGGGCATTGGTATTCGCTGCATGAAAGCGACAAACCCGCACAGATGGCGGTGTTCGGCAGCGACGGCGCGATCAGGACGGGCGGACGGAAAGCCACTCTCTCTCTGCGCAAGACCTACCTCTTCCGGAAAAACGGCCTGAGCGTCGATTACGAACTCCTGAACCTGAATTCCGAGGATGTCTCATTCCGGTTCGCGAGCGAACTGAATCTGGTTCCCTCCAATACCGCCGGCTTCGGGCTCATCCTGCTGCGCGACCGGGAACGGCTTCCGGTCGACATTGTCCACGGCCCGGAACAGGAACCTTGCGAAGGTTTCCGCATAGAAGTTCCGAAAGCCAAGGAAAACATTGAATTCAGGAGCGACGGCGTCTTTTTCCTCCAGCATGAACCCATTTTCGGCAAACCTTTCCTGCCCGAACCTTTCGCTGCCGGGGCTTCTCCCGATTCGGGAGTGAGCGCCGGCCCCGAGCAGGTATACCAGGGCTCCCGCTTCCTTTGCGGCTGGGACATAGATCTGCCCGCCGACGGAGTGCGCAGGGTTTCCCTCACTCTGGAATTCGGGACCTGACTTGCCCACGGGGCCGACTTTCCCCTAGAATCTTTCCATGCGCATCACAAGGCTTCCTCCTCTGCAAGGCCTCAGGGTCCACTTCGTGGGGGCCAAGGGCACCGGCATGGCGGCACTGGCGGAAATTTTCGCCGCAAGAGGCGCGATCCTGACGGGTTCCGATGTCGCCGACCACTTCTATACGGATGAGATCCTGGCGGGGATCGGCCTCAAGCCCAGCATCGGTTTCGATGCTTCGCATCTTCCCGGGGACGCCCGCCTTGTCGTGCATTCCGCGGCCTATGCACCCGACAGGAATCCCGAACTCATCGAGGCGGCGCGTCGCGGTCTGCCTGTCATGACGTATCCGGAGGCCCTGGGCGCCCTGTCGAGGGAAACGGACTCTTCCGGCATCGCGGGCGTGCACGGCAAAACGACGAGCACCGCCATGGCGGGTACTGTCATCGATGCACTGGGGCTTTCCGCCACGGTTCTGGCAGGCTCTGCGGTATCCAATTTCGGCGGCCGATGCACCCTCGTCAAAGGCGATCGCCATTTCGTGGCCGAAACCTGCGAATACCGGCGTCATTTCCTCAATTTTTCGCCTTCGCGCATACTCCTGACGAGCGTCGAAAGCGATCACCAGGATTATTATCCGACACTTGCCGACATCATGGAGGCTTTCGTCGAATACTGTCTTTCCCTTCCTCCCGGCGGAGAGCTCATCTATTGCGCGGACGACCAGGGAGCCTCCGAAGTGGCCCGGCGCTGTAGCGCCCTCAGAAGCGATATCCGCGCAATTCCATACGGTTTTGATGCCGAAGGACCCTGGAGGATCGAAAATTTCTCGACCGGAGAAGGGGAAACCCGCTTTACGCTTTCCGGGGCTCCCGGCGAATTCTCTTTGAAAGTCCCCGGGAAGCATCTGGTTCTGGATGCCACGGGAGCCCTCGCCCTGGTCGCGGCTATCGTTTCCGGCGACAGGGGAGGGGCCCCGCTCCTCGGACCGGAATGGGAAGCCGCCAGGGTTTCGCTTGCGGAATTCCGCGGATCGAGGCGTCGCAGCGAAATCGTGGGCGAATCAGGCGGCATTCTTTTCATGGACGACTATGCGCACCATCCGACCGCCATCGCCGCCACGATCGGAGGAATCAAGGCCTTCCATCCGGGCAGACGCCTTGTCGTCGATTTCATGTCGCATACCTATTCCCGCACCGCGGCGCTCCTGGGCGAATTCGCGGCCGCTCTCGCCGGCGCCGATGCGCTCGTGCTCCACAAGATATACGCATCCGCGAGGGAAGAACCCTTGCCCGGCCTCGATGGTCGCACGCTGTACCGCAAAGCGCTGGCCGCTCACCCCGAGCTTGTCGAAATCGGCGTGGCAGGCGAGGATGCAATGCGCGAGGATGCAATGCGCGGGGGTGCGCTGAGCGGAGGCGTGGCAGGCGAGAATGCGGCACACGGCTTAAAATCGCGTAAACCCTACGGTTTCGCGCTCTATACCGAAGAGCCGGAAGACGCGGCCGTCGCACTGTCCGGCCTCCTCGCGCCGGGCGATCTTTTTCTGACCATGGGGGCCGGCGACAACTGGAAGCTGGGCAAAACGCTTCTGGACCGGTTCGCGGCCAAGGAAACAAAAAAATGATGCGTTCTATGACGGGATTTTCCCACCGCGATTTTTCGTTCGAGGGCGTTTCGGGTTGCATGGAACTGAAGTCCTACAACAATCGCTACCTCGATCTCTATCTCTCCCTGCCGCAGCAGTTTTCGCGCTTCGAACCGCATCTTCGCCGCTACTTGGGCGAACGCATGAATCGCGGCAAGGTGGAACTCACCCTCAAAGTGAGGCGCTTCGAGCGCCCGGTTTCGGTGTATGCCGACCTTGGCGCAGCGCAGGCCGTGGCCGACACGCTGCGCCGAATATCGCAAGCCTGCGGTCTGGGCGAGGAGCCGAAGCTTTCGCAGGTGGCGTCTTTCGAAGGCGTTCTGAGTTTTGAAAAGGAATTCGACGAGGACCTGTTGTGGCAACTTCTGGAAAAGGAACTCGGAGTCTGCTTCGCCGAATTCGACGAGTCCCGCCTCAGGGAGGGCGCGGCCACGGCGACCGATCTGTACAAGGAGCTCAGCCGGGTCGAGGCCGGGCTGGCCGAGGTCCTGCGCAGTGTGCCTGAAATCGAAAAAAACCTGCGAAGCCAATTCGAGACGCGTTTCGCCGAACTCGTTCCGCAAATACGGGACGAAAACCGCATCCTCTCCGAAGTGGCGGTTCTGCTCGTCAAGTTCGGCATAAACGAAGAGACAGCGCGTCTGGGGGCGCACCTTGCCGCGTTCAGGGACATTGCGGATCGCGAAGAGGCTCCCGCCAAAAAACTGGACTTCCTCTGCCAGGAAATGAACCGCGAAGTGAACACGATAGGATCCAAAAACATGCTCATCCCGATCGCCCGCGCGGTCGTAGAGATGAAAGACGCCCTTGAAAACCTGCGCGAACAGCTGCGCAACGTGGAGTGAAACCAGACATGGCAGGACGAATCATCGCCGTATCCGGAAAGTCGGGCTGCGGTAACAGCACGGTGTCGCGCATTGTGGCGGAAACCCTCGGCTTGAGGCTCATCAATTACACTTTCCGCGCCCTTGCCGAAGAAAAAGGGCTGTCCCTCGCGGAAGTCCTCGACCGGGCCCAGAACGACCCCTCCTGGGACCGCCTCCTGGATCACAGACAGGTGGAGCTCGCTTCCGAAGGCGATTGCGTCATAGGTTCCCGCCTTGCCATGTGGCTCGTGCCGGAAGCCGATCTGCGCATCTACCTGAAGGCGGGGCCCGAAGCCAGGGCGAGGCGAATCCATGCCCGCGAAGGCGGCGACCTTGCGGAGATCGCGCACTTCACGGCCGGACGCGACACGCGCGACCGCGGCCGGTATATGGAAATCTACGGAATCGACACGGATGATCTTTCCAGGGCCCATCTTGTCGTCGATACCGAACGCTGGGATGCCTCGGGTGTCGCGGCGACGATAGTGGAAGCGTACCGACGGCTGCCTTCGAGAGCCGCGAAAGGATAGAACCGTGTCCATCGAGAAAAAAGCATTCGGCGTCCTGTCGTCGGGCGAGGATATCTCGCTCTATATCCTGCGCGCGGGTGAATTCCAGGCTTGCGTCACCGATTATGGCGCTATCCTCGTTTCGCTCCTCGTGCCCGACCGCCGGGGCGTCAGGGAAGACGTTCTTCTGGGATTCTCGACACTGTCCGGATACTCGGGCAGGCATCCCTATTTCGGTGTCACTGTAGGCCGCTTCGCGAACAGGATTGCGGATGCCCGTTTCGCTCTGGACGGCAAAACCTATGTGCTCGACGCCAACGACGGCCCCAACTCCCTGCACGGCGGCTTGAAAGGCTTTGACAGGCAGATATGGAAAGCGGACCAGGCGGGGTCCGATTCCGTGCCGTCGATAGTGTTTTCGCGCAGAAGCCCAAGCGGGGAGGAGGGCTATCCCGGCACTGTGGACGTCGTCGTGCGCTACAGTCTGGATGCTTCCGGAGCCCTGTCACTCGGGTACACGGCAAAAACGGACAGTCGCTGCCCCGTGAACCTGACGAACCACGCATACTTCAACCTGGCCGGCGAAGGCCGCGGCACGGTGCTCGGACACGAAGCGCGGCTTTCCTGTTCCCGCTATCTTCCGGTGAACGCAGTGCAGATTCCGGTCGGCCCGCCTGCGGCGG
>Ga0209340_1000685_pt1 | contig 32586 bp, 32 predicted proteins | sample EPASupsiteSAE323_FD_187266 | JGI IMG/M metagenome (GOLD analysis project Ga0209340, IMG submission 187266) | Bioremediated contaminated groundwater from EPA Superfund site, New Mexico - Sample SAE3-23 (SPAdes) (version 2) | ecosystem: Environmental > Aquatic > Deep subsurface > Groundwater >... | reverse complement strand
ACATACTCTTCGCAGGGATGGAACAGCCCGTAGCGCCCATAGAACCAAAACCGCTACATCACACATCCGTGATGCAAGTTTTGGCGATGACGTGGGAAGCCGCGCCCTTAAGGACGCGGTAGTTCACTGCTCTTCTGCATAAGCGCATCAGCCCAGTGGTCGCAGGGTGGATCTATGGTCTATGTGGGTGACCTGAACCTTGTGGCATCTTCGTTTAGCAGCGGAAATGCCCAAAAGGATTCTACAGGATCCTTCGAGCCCGTGGCCGCCAATAACACCACAGAAAACGGCACCTTACAGAATAGCAATACGACTAGCCAAACCGCAACAATCAGCTCGGCGCTTGTTCCCTCCGCGGTTGCAGGAGAGTCCGCAGGCAAGCCCGTCCTGGATCTCTCGAACTATGCCAGCGACAGAACAAAGAGCAACCTGACTGGATACACTAACATCATGTATCCCATATCAGGCTCACGCGGCAGCACAACATCGACTGCTGGTGGCAGCGGTGGCGGCTGCGGCTCATAAATTATTCTATTTTTTTATTTTTGCAGGCTTTTAGAAAATTTCCTGGAAATCCTCGGAAGGACGCGCTGTGGATGTGTGTGTAGCTTGCAACCATGTTTCCTTCAGAGATTCCGTCCCAACCATCTTTTATCCCTGTTCCTCTATCAAGACGAACGGCGTACCTGACGTTCTCGTCCATCAGCATCTCGGAATGATGAAACTCATGCCCCATGATTGCTGTGCCCTTTGGCCCCAACGGGCAGTCCTCTGCAATTGTGCCGTGGACATAGCTGACAACTCGCACCTTTCCAGGCCGCGACTTTCCTGGAACCAATCCTACCATCTCCTGACGGACACCATCCCACTCGATCTCTCTGCACAGATACATCAGGCCTCCGCACTCGGCATAGATGGGAAGATCTTTCTCGTGTGCCTCCTCTAGAGATCTCCTCATGCCTGCGTTCTCTGAGAGTTCCTTCGCGTAAAGCTCCGGGTATCCTCCACCTATGTAGATTCCGTCAAGCTCTGGAAGGGATGCGTCGTGAACTGGGCTGAATGGCACTACTTCCGCTCCGGCTAGCTCCATCATCTCGATGTTATCTCTGTAGTAGAAGTTGAATGCCTCATCTCTTGCAACGCCGACTTTAAGGCCCTCTCCGAGGGCGTTCTTCCTGTAGAGATCCGGCTCTACTTTCGGCAGGGGCACCGCAGTTCTCGCGATCTCCAAAATTCTTTCTATGTCGAGGCTGTCCTCTACTATCTGGCGGATTTTGTTCACCTTCTGCTCGAATCCTTCGTGCCGGGTCTTGCCCTCCAGGACAGGCACGAGCCCCAGGTGACGCATGGCCAGGTGCATCTCCTCGTTTCTCCGGATGACCCCCACAATCTCCACCCCAGCATAGCGTTCTATCTCTGCTATGGCCTTCTGGGCGTGTCTATCGCTGCCTACCTTGTTGAGTATGACTCCCAGAAACTGAACCTGTGGATCAAAGTCCATGTAACCTTTGACCAGAGCTGCGCAACTCCTCGTTATGCTCCTCGCATCCACAACGAAGATCACAGGAGTCTGCAGGAGCTTGGCAATCTGCGCGGTGCTTCCTATGTCGCCGTCGTAACCTTCGTAAAGTCCGCGTACGCCCTCGATCACTGCAATGTCTGCATTTTTTGCAGCATGGCTGTAAATCTCTCTGATAGAAGCCTCGCTCATGAGGCAGCCGTCAAGGTTTCGGCAGTTTCTGCCCGTGATCCATGTGTGATAGCTCGGATCGATGTAGTCCATAGCGACCTTAAAGGGCTGCACTGTGAGACCTCTGCTTCGCAGTGCTGAGAGCAGCCCAGCTACGATGGTCGTCTTGCCGCTGGAGCTTCGGTCTCCAGCTATCAGAATGCGTGGACAGTCTGTTGCCATCGGATCTCCTCGAATTCTCGATTCCCTCTCACGAATTTACTCGATCGATAGCTCTCTAAGTCTATCATCGCTTAGCGGCTTAGGCACCTTCGGTTCGGCTCCAGCCATGATCTCGCAAGCCAAGGCTCGATAGACATCAGCGATTGCAGAATCCGGTGCGCCCTCGATGGTCGTCATCGCATTCCTCTCGCATTGCTGCACAATCGGGTCCTTGGGGATGAAGGCCACCAATCGGCTGTTCAGCTCCGCGGCAAACCTCTCTGCAATTTCCTTCTCTCGCCCGGCTGCTGTTTCTCGCGAATTGCATATCACTCCGGCAAGAGGCGTCTTCAGACGAAGAAGCCCTTTGCTGATATTGTTGGCGGCATAAAGTGGCATGTACTCTCCGGAGGTGATGATGTAAGCTTGGCTCACCAGTCCCTTTCTGATCGGAGCAGAAAAACCGCCGCAAACGATATCCCCCGGAACATCGTATAAAACGAGATCCACTTCGTCCAGGACTTTAGAGACCTTTCGCAAAAAGTCGATTGCTACTATTATGCCCCGACCAGCGCATCCCACGCCTGGTTCTGGCCCTCCAACTTCAATGCACCGTACATTCCTGTATCCCTGAAAAACGACATCCTCTTCTTTGATCTCTTTTCCTTCTAATATGAGATCCATCATGGTTGGAATCCGTCGTCCGACCAGCGTAATGCTTGAATCGCTCTTGGGATCGCAGCCAACCACAAGCACCTTGTGGCCCTCTTCAGCACAGGCGGCGGCTATGTTCGAAGCAGTGCACGACTTGCCTATACCACCTTTGCCGTATATCGCAACGTGTTTAATAGATGACATCTAACTCCGGTCAGGTTGTAGGTCCTCCATAGGATATACAGCTTATCCAGGAATAATTTATGTGGGGTGGGTAGAGATCAGGGCAATCCATTTGGTTGCAGTGGCAATGCTGGCATTGCTTTTTGGGCTAGCCTCGCTGTCTTTTGCGCAAGCGCCGATAGAAGCAGCTTATGTGCGTGGCCACTTCAGTGATGGAGATGATGTCTGGAAGGCAAGCGATTTTGGATGGTTTTATTACGACCTGGATGAGGACCAGGGCGGCGAAACGCTGCATATCGACCTTGATGGACGGACGGTGGATAAAGGGCATCTTGTTTATTCCTCAAAGGTCTGGTCCAAGGAGTTCAAGTACGAGCCATGGGGCAGATATCAGACAGTGGCATGCTTTGGCAAGCAATATTTCGCCGGCTACCCTGAAAGCAGTTTCACCGAGGAGGTTAGCTCTCTGGAGAGAGGCGAACTGAGGATCATACTCATTGATGATGACTCTCCATCAACCCTGAAATTCAATTCAACGATTGCTCTGCAAGATGGTTATGTTCTGGCTGTTCCTGAGGTCTCGGAGAAGAAAGGATCTGTTAATTTTCTTTTGCTCAAAGATGGCCAGACGGTTTACGCGTCTGTTGTTGACATTGGCGATACATTTGTCTACAAAATAGATGATCTCCCGGTGATACTCGTCCATCTATCCAATGCCATGAAAGGCAGTGATGACGGCCTGGCTGAGATCGATGCAGTCTTCCAGATAAGCGACCAGCCTTACATCCGGATCTTCGATGGAGGTGAGGTCGGAAACCTGATGGTCAGTCATTACTCCGGAGAGGACATCGAGTTTCAAAACAACAGGACATTGACATTTAGCCAGGACTCCATTGTACCGCTTACTGCAGATCTGCAGGTAGTGGTCCTGGATCTGCCCGATCTGGTTTACTATCCGATGGGCGGCATATTTGATTACGGCATCCACGAAATTCGCGGGCCGACCTTCAATGGTATCTCGTCCATTCCGAGCACTATGGGAAAATACGATACCTCGGTCGCTGCAAGATGGGATACATCAAATTACAGTGGCTTCTTCTTTGATCCAGAAAACCTCATCGGCTCGGAGCATCTCATAATCCATAGGTTTAAAGGCAGATCAGTTATGCCAACCTCGCAACCACGGGTCTATGAAGCCAACAACACAGTGGTCCAGGACGGCCTTCAGTATACGGCCCTCGTTCAGGCCAAAGATTTTGAATACAAACCCTGGGGCCACTATTTCATTGTGAATTTCCCTGGCGTCTCCACACCATGGTTTGCAGGATATGATTCTTCTATGGAGGTAGAAAAGCCCTCAAAGAGCCTTCTTGAGAGAGAGTACCTGGGCATGGTGCTGATGGACATGGAGATGAAGACCACTCCGGAGAACCAGATACTGGCCGGCAACTATTCCCTTAATGAAGGCTACGAGATGCGCATTCGGGATGTTGACAACGACAGCATCTTCATTCAGCTTCTAAAAGACGGCATTACCGTTGACAGCTCGGTCGTGAAGTCCAATTCCACGTATGTATACGAAAAGGATCTCGAGGAAGTCAATGATGTGCCTATAATCATGATTCATTTCAGTGGCGTTTTTGATGATGGCAAGGATCGCTTTGCCATAATCGACGGTATCTTCCAGATTTCCGACCAATACATTCTCCCAATTGAGCCGGGTCGAGGGATGGGTGAACTGGAGGTTGTGGCAGTCCTGCCAGATCAGATTATCATGGTAAATTCCGACCGCATAAACTTCAATCGCGACTCAAATGTCAATATCGGACCTGGAATAGATGTCCGGGTAGCTGACAACGATACATTCCGATATTATCTCTATACTTCCGCTTATGTTGTGCCGGCACCAGAACCTCCATTGCTCAATATTCAAAGAGATGTATCTTCATGGAGGCCTTCTAACTTCAGCGTGATCGTCAGGGCGGCAGAGATCCGTCAGGTCCTCGTAAGCATACTTGATTCGAGCAATAGGACAGTCTTTACCAGTGACATCACTTCTTTAGGGATGGGGTCGGGCGAGCTATGGAGATTTGACTGGATATGGAACGCCACGACCAGACAGATTGGGGACAACGGCAGCGTTCTCCTGGATGCCGGCGAGCGGCCGTTGATGGGACTTCTTTACCTGAATGGATCGTCTTTTCCAATGCAGGTCTATGTTACAATTGACTCACAGGGCAGGATCAGCGAGATAACCGACGGCGTGTCCATATATTACATCAACCGCGGCGAGTATGCCAAGCTTCATCTCTCCCTTGATTACGACTCAATGCTGACCAATAGCACCGCTCGAAAGGATTTCCTCCAGATTGAGCCTGGCGAAAGCATTCTCCAGTTCTTTGACTTCTTGAATACCGGATGGAATCCTAACGGCATCAATTATACGCTGCAGGGCAACCTCGATGCTCTTCTGCCGCACATCAACGTTGCAGGAGCCCGGCCAGGTCGATACGAATTGCAGGTGCGGGTGGAAAACGCTGTCAATGCCATCTGGGCTACGGGCGAGTTTTTCAATGTGACCGCCTCCGACGTGCGCAACGTATCGCTGGCCTCAACCGAGGCCTCACCAGGTGGACAGGCAACTGTTCGGCTGGAGGCACCTGTGTCCGGTGGAAATAAAATCGTTAACATAACATATGATGCCAACAAGCTGACGCCTTTGACCATCTCAGGGAATGGCAAAGCCAACTGGCTGGTAAACGCAACGAGTGGCGAGATTGGAGTGATTTTACCGGATGGCTGCGATGCAGCCGACCTCACATTTGCCGTGAATAAGAGCATATCCACGAATGATTCAATCAAACTGAATATAACCGACATGAGCGGATTTGTGGCAGATGTAGTTTCGAACGGCGCTATTGATATCGTGATGGAAAAGAGCAGCCAAGCCCTGGGCCTGCTGGCCACTCTTGCTGCACTGGTGGCAGGAGCCTGGGCCAGGCAGAGAAATAAATGAGTCATGAAATACTAAATAAGGAATCTCTGGCAGCTCTCTTTATGGCCCTTCCGAGAGCTGTGCTCATGGCTTCGATCTTGCTTCTATCATCTCCTCCCTTTGCGGAGATGGCCAGGTTGAAGCGGCCATTGTAGGCAAAGGCTCTTAGCATGTGGCCGAAATTCTCCAGGTCCATGCCAGCGAGGGTATTTGCCTGCAGACGGAAGTCGCCCTGGTATCCTGGCTCGCCGAAGCGCACAGCTGCCGTGGCCAGTGACTGGCAGGATGGAACTGTGCTGCTGCCTATGCCGCCTGAAACCTCATCGGCTAAGATGCTTCCGAGCGTGATGGCCACGTCTTCAGTCGTATGGTGATCGCCGGTTTCCGTGTCTCCCCTGGCCATGACTTTTAGGTCGAATCCTCCACCTCTTCCTATGGCTGAAAGGATCTCATCGAGAAGCTCTATTCCAGTTTTTACCTCTATTTGGCCTTGACCTTCGACGTTTAGAAATGCTTCAATGCGGGTCTCTTTAGTCTCTCTAGTTCTTGATGATGGCATGGCAATTGTCTCTTTGATATTTGGCCAACAGCTCAGATCTTTATGGCCAGCATCCTCTCAATTGATGTCCTGGACCTGACGGCAATCTCTTCTGGCACAGTTACCTGTGGCTCTAGCGTCTGCAAGGCCTTCAGGACCTTTTCAAGGGTCGTCTTCTTCATATTCTGACAGATGGCATTCTTGCTCAGAGGATAAAACTCCTTAAGAGGGTTCTCCTTTTTCAGGCGGTGAATCATGCCTGTCTCTGTGCCGATGATAAACTCCTGGGCGTTGCTAGCTTTCGCATGCCTGCCCATTCCTGCTGTACTGCAGACGAAATCGGCCTGATCGATTACCTCTGGCCTGCACTCCGGATGAACCAGAACTTCTGCCTTCGGGTGCTCAGCCCTGGCCGCATGCACCTCTTGTCCAGTAAGATGATCATGAACATAGCAGTAGCCGTTCCAGGGTATGATCTTCTTGTCTGTATGGCGGGCTACGTAGGCAGCCAGATTCCTGTCCGGCACGAATATGACCTCCTTTTCTGAAAGCGAATTAACCACCTGCACGCCGTTAGCCGATGTGCAGCAGACATCGCTCTCAGCCTTTATTTCTGCAGTGGAATTGACATAGCAGACCACAGCAGCATCTGGGTGGACGGATTTGAGGTCTTTTAGCTGATCTCTTGTGATCATATGAGCCATGGGGCACCAGGCTCCTTTAGCTGGCTGCACCACTTTCTTATTCGGGGAGAGGATGGCTGCAGTCTCAGCCATGAAGTCCACTCCGCAAAAGATTATGACCTTGGAATCCAAATTGGTAGCCGCCCGTGAGAGTTCCAGAGAGTCGCCAACCAAGTCGGCTACATCCTGTATCTCCGGGATCTGGTAATTATGAGCCAGGATGGTCGCCTGGCATTCTTTTTTTAAAGCGAGAATCTCGTTTATCATAGCCATCGAAGTGGGCTCCACTATGAGGTACTATTATTTCAATCTATTTAGATAGGTCAACTTAATAATAACACCTCAATTAAAGTAAAATTGATCGCAATGCTAATCCAATGAGTTAAATTGAATTAGGCCATGCATCGATTGGCTCTTGTCATGCGTTGACTGCATCCCTCATAAGTTCTCTTCCGCCAGCTCGCGTATTCGCTTCAGGGCCATCAGGGCATCTTCCATCTTGAAATCGCGTTTATCTTTTGCCAGATAATCGCGCAGACGGAGCAGTTCCTTCTCAGGAACCTTGCCAGATGCATCTCGGAGCATCTTCTCATAGGTGCGTTCTGGAAAATAGCGAACGAGAGCGCAATGAAACAGCCTGTCCTTTGTTGAAGCGGAGATTACGTCCAACTGCCAGGCCAAATCCAGATTGAATCTAATGTTAACAAGCGGCTCTGAGCTGGGCTCTAAGGAGAATGGGTCAAAGGTCAAGGCCACTTCATCATCTGATACAAGGCGACCATTCTTGTAAGCCTCGTAGATCATGCCCACGCCCTCCATTCCATAGACGTCCAGCTCCGCGGCACGAAGAGCACCCATGCTGGATGCCCCCAATACCTTAACCCCGGCCTCAAGGGCATAGATCACTTCCTTATGAGCTACCGAGCACTCCTGAAAGAAGACGCCGTCTATGAGGCAGATGATCCTGGCTCCGTCTCTGGTAGCCTGATGGATGTCGCCGCGCTTGGCAGGAGGCCGGAAGTCGGCAGATATGATCTGCTCGGCCTTTTCCTTAGTGAGACTCGGCCCCAGAAACACGACGATTTCGGATGCGTCTAGCATCTTTGCACCTTTTGCCCACTCGTTCCGGATCCACTGCCGCAATCTCAAGTCCTGGAACAATTACTCTTACTACCGGAATGCCGATCTCTTCCCTCGTCAGGTCTACAACGACCACCCGTTCCAGTCCCGCCTCCGCCAGCTTCTTGATCATGTATTGTATGTCCTTGAGGAAGTCGTCGCTCTCAAAGGACGGAATCTCGGCAAAGCTCTCTGTCTCGTCTGAAGTGAACCAGTGCCGATTGAGCCTCTTGGTTCGTTCGTATCCGATCTGCCTTCGGAAATCGGCGAGGGTCGTGTCCTCTCTCGCTCCATGGATCTGAGTCAGGCGGCTCTGGGCCACCTCGGTCAGGGCGCGCAGTACTGCCACGTCAGCGCAGGTGTGAGTGCCCATTCCAGTGGTGAGAAGGGTTGGGTCGCGCAGGCGGACGTCATCGGAGGCAGCCGCGCAGGTGGCCACTCCAATGTCGCTCGTGATATCTCTCAGATAGACGTCCACGTCGGCGGCGGCAAATTTGTCCAGAAGCCCTTTAGCCTGGTCGTTTTCGACATCGCTGATTAGGGGGCCCATTCGACGCGTCGCCTCCACAAGAGCCCAGGCATCTCTCTCTATGACCTCCGCGAGACCGTGGAATATAGCCTCCTCGATCACATTGCCTGATGCGAGGCCGCTGGTGTTCGTCCTGAAGAGGCGTTTGTAGTCCGATGGCAGGGGATGAAAGACTGCATTGGATGGGACCAGGATCTCTTCGTCATTCATTATGTCCCAGCCGGGCGTCCAGGGAATCAATGCATTTGGATCTGTCCCTGTTGGCAGAATCAGGTCGCGTGGGTCCAGAGCACCGTCCAATCCAGTAAATTTGCTCAATTTCATCTCTCGGTCCCTGACCTCAGCCGAGTAGCGCTCCAGTCCCTCCATCATTGCCGAAACTTTTGCTTCGGTTGGAGTCGCGCCTTTGCCGTTGTAAACGGATATGGCGCCCCGGTCGGCCATCGGCCTGATAGATGAGAATACCGGGATGCCAATTCTGTCCAGGTTGGTTATATCCGCCACTCTTGTTATTCCTGCAGCAGGCAGTTTGGCCTCGGCTGATCGTAGCGTCTCTTCGGGTGGAACAGCCCGATGGGTATCGTCTTTATATTTTTTTATGCAGGAGGCTAGTCTCATCGTCCTCGAAGTGAGTGGCAATGGAATATAAACTCTGTTCAGAGAAAGGGCAGTTGGTCCTTCTTTCGGTACGCAAGTGCCTGGCATGTGGCAATCAGTCTCCCGTCCTCGCCAGTTACCGTGATCTGGCAGGTTGATATCTTTCGAGAGCGGTTAACCTCGATGCCTTCTGCCCTCAGCATTTCTCGGGGACGTGGCGCGTTCAGGTAATTGACATTCACGCCCAGAGCTACAGCCACAGTGCCGTGGGAGTTGACAGACAGCTCGAAGGCGGCATCCATCAAAGAGAATATCGCGGCCCCATGTGTGCAGCCAAAGATGTTGTTCATATTCGGGGAGGTCCTCATGCTAAGAACGGAGCGTCCCTCCACCAGCTCAATGATCTCAATGCCGAAGCTTCTGGCATAGGGCTCCTCTAAAAAGCATTTCTTTAAGGCTTCCAGGCAACTGTCACTGTCCATCACATCAATCCTCTTTTAAGATCATTCCTGTACTCTTGTGTTTATTCACGAAATGGTTATATCTGCTCCGCTCGATTCAGAAGATATATGCCCGGCTCCTCTGGCAATAGGCTGGAGCCTGTCTCAATTGAGGTGAGCGGCTCTGCGGTTTCAATAGTCCTTACCCAGGGCGCTATCAACATCTGGTTTGGACGAAAGTTTGACAAATCGCTCATAGCCAAGATCCTCCTGATGATCTCCAAGATAGATGGGACTGCGGAGCATGAGAAAGAGGTCTTATGCCCCTTCGAGGAGATCAGCGAGTTTGAGAATAATGGCTATATCCTAACCTCCTATGCCAGGAAGGATCGCTTGTACAGAGCCATATTCGTGGTTCCTTTTTCCAATTCGCGGGCTCTCGAGATGTTCGTGGAGTCCATATCTCTGGAGGCTGAGAGAGAGGATGTAAAGATCACCCTTTATTGGAGGGGTGGCAGAATAAGGATGAATCTCCTCAAAGAAGAGCTCTCCAGGCTCAGTTGCTTTGGAACACTCAATGTAATTTATAAGGACGATCTGTTGGCAGCCGCAGGGAAGAGAGAATAGGAGAAAGCACGGGCAGGCGAGGAAAGCCAGGAAGAAAAGATGCGTACGGGAGAGGGTGGCCATGAAATTTGCCAGTTGCACGGAGAAAATTGAGATATCAGGCATAAGGAAATGTTTTGAAGGAGCAATTCCAGGATCCGTAAATTTGGGTTTGGGACAGCCGGACTTCGACACGCCAGAGCACATCAAGAGGGCGGCCATCCAGGCCATAGAACGAGGGCAATGCGGTTACACTGCAAATTGCGGGACGCCGGAGCTTCGCAGAGCTATTGCCCGGAAGTTTTGCTCTGAGAATAAGGTCGATTGCAGGGCTGATGAGATCATGGTGACAAGCGGGGCCAGTGAGGCTCTATTCCTGGTCATTGCTGCTCTGGTCGATCGGGGTGAGGAGGTCTTGATTGGCGATCCGGCTTTTCTCTCTTATGTTGAGCTGACCAAGCTTGTAGGCGGCAGGCCTGTTGGCGTGCCACTTGATGACGAGCTGAGGCTTGATCCTGAGGATGTTTCGAAGAGGATAACAGACAAGACCAAACTCTTGATCGTCAATTCGCCGTCTAACCCTACCGGATCGGTAGGAACTGCCGAGCAGATGCGAGCCATCGGCGAGATAGCTGAGGACAAAGGAGTGGCAGTGCTCTCAGATGAGGTTTATGAGCATTTCATCTATCGCGGCGAGCACGTTAGCCCTGGCCAGTTCTCTGACAACGTCATCACAGTCAATGCCGTCTCAAAGACTTACGCCATGACCGGCTGGCGGCTCGGATATCTGGCTGCGAAGGGCACTGCTCTGGAGCAGTTGCTCAAGATCCATCAGTATGTTCAGGCCTGTGCCAGCTCCATCTCCCAGGCTGCGGCCCTTGCAGCCATAACCGGGCCTCAGGAGTGCGTGTCTGCGATGAGAGATGAGTTCAAGGCCCGTCGGGATCTGCTGGTGAAGGGATTTAAGGAGATGGGCGTAGACCTCGTCGAGCCGGATGGCGCTTTTTATCTCTTTCCCCGTGTGGGAGATGGTGATGCAGTGGCGGAGAAGCTCGGCAAAGTCGGGGTCATAGTAGTTCCTGGGTCGGCCTTCGGGCCTGGTGGAAATGAGCACATCCGAATCTCTTATGCTTCTTCACGCTCTCAGCTTGAGGAAGCGTTGCGGCGGATGAAAGACATCCTTTAAATAGGAGAGTTGCATTCGCCCTTAAGAGTGATCAAATGAAGGAGCAGGTAGAGGTCAGAGAGCTGAAAGAGGGACGGTACGTCATCATTGACGAAGAGCCCTGCATTATCAAGAGCATATCACATTCCAAGCCAGGAAAGCACGGCAGTGCCAAGGCGAGGGTGGATGCCATAGGCATATTCGACAACCAGAAAAAGTCCATTGTTCAGCCTGTTACTACCAAGATTTATGTACCAACAGTTGAGCGCAAGACTGGACAGGTTCTCTCCGTTGGCGACACATCGGTGCAGCTCATGGATCTGGGAAGCTATGCCACAGTCGATGTTCCCTTGACTGCAGACCAGAAGGAGAAGATCGAGGAAGGAAAAGAGGTTGCTTATCTCTCCGTCATGGGCAGGACAAAGCTGGACCTGCGCTAGACAGTTTTAAATCAATCCATGTTTCAAAGGTGCGGCTTTGCCGACGCCGACAGTGAGCTGGAAGGATCCGACTACGTGGTAGTAGGGCTGCCTTTCGACGGGACAGCATCCTTTCGCTCAGGTTCGAGGGATGGCCCGGATGCCATTCGCCTCGCCTCTTTTAATTTCGAGAGCTACGACAGCTATTACGATGTGGACCTGGGGCATCTGTCCATCTGCGATCTGGGAAACATGGATCTCGGAGCAGATCCGGCCTATGCTGAAGAGACCATAAAGGAGGGGATAGCCCTCTTGCCCAGGACCGCCGTCCCCATCTTTTTGGGTGGTGAGCACTCAATTGCGCCGGCAATTGTGCAGGCCTTCGCCCTGCGAAACAGGCCGGAAGGGCTCGCGGTGCTTGTGCTTGACGCCCACTTAGACCTGCGAGAGGAGTATGGCTGCACCAGATACAGCCACGCCTGCGCGAGCAGGAGGATTCTGGAGAAGGAGGGCGTCAGGGCTTATGCTTCCATTGGAATTAGGAGCGGCTGCAAAGAGGAGTATTCATTCGCGAGGGAATCGGAAGTCTCCTACTTCACAGCTCGAGAGGTGAGGGACAAGGGCATCGATCAGGTGCTGGACCGGGCGCTCGCGCGCCTGGGCAAGAGGCCGCTGTATCTTTCAATAGATCTCGACGCCCTTGATCCGGCTTATGCTCCGGCTGTTGGAAACCCTGAGCCTTTCGGCCTAACCTCCTGGGATCTGAAAAGAGTTATCGAGCGCGTTGCCCCGCTGGCAGTGGGCCTTGACATAAACGAGCTGACTCCAGCTTACGATCGCGGGGAGACTGCGTTATTGGCGGCACGCCTCGCGCGGGAGTTCGTAGCAGCGAATGCAGGAGCCGGGCGAGCGGTTTGAAGCTCTTTTCTGCCAGCATTGTTGTAAAGAAACAATATATTTATCCTGATAGTAATGAAAGTGGAAATATGTCCGGAAAATTGATTGAATATTTCAACAAGCAGCCAAGGCTCGGCGTCATCAGCACATCAGGCAAAGACGGGACTGTTGACAGTGCTGTTTACGGCTCTCCCCAGATGATAGACGACAAGACCGTTCAGGTGGCTTTTGCAAGGGGCCGCACGTTCTCCAATCTGCTGGAAAACCCCCATGCAGTTTACATGATACTTGAGCCGGGCGTCGGACTCTTGGATTGGAAGGGCGTCCGGGTTTACATGAAGATGAAGGAGTACGTCACATCCGGGCCGAGGCTCGATGAGTACAGGAGCCAGATGGCGAAGGTGGTTGGCGAGCTGGCTGCCGGGATGATTGCGGTGCTGGGGACCTTTGAGGTGACGGAGGTCAGGCCGCTGGTCGACTTCGGGCAGGGGTGGGAGACGGGGATATGAAACGGAAAAGAAGATGGGGGCTCTTCGCTATTTCCTATGGCTAACCTGAGGTTACTATAGCTTCTGAGTTCCTGGTTAGTCGCTCTGTGCGTACTCTGTGATCTTTGTGTCTCTGTGGTGGAATGTCGTTAGCCACTGGTTATTAGCCAAATGGTTACGGACTGCCACCACAGAGTCACAGAGCACACGGAGGACTCACAGAGGTTACCCACATAAGACAGCGAGGAACCAAGATGGGTTTGTATGTGATCACACACAGGGTAGCCAATCGACGTTGATGGCTTCGCGGGTGGAGTTGCATCTGAGCTGGATGGACTTCTCGATGGAAATTATGCTTGTAAGATCTTCGGCATCTATCTCATAAAACTAAAACTTATTAGTGATTTGCGGCTAGAGAGTCTTCATAGCACGGAATGTCTTTATATATTATTTTGGATATCTAAATCCATTTTGAGGCCTTCTGAGTTCATGCTGTCTTGTGTGTGCTTTCTAGCAGATCGAATTAACCTTGGCACATAAGACAGGGCGTTCCTGCGCCTTGTCGGTAGTGTGGATAATTTTGCTCGTATTTTCTAATAGAAAGTGAAATGTATATATACTATCCACGCACGCTTGGACTGAATGCGTTTGAACCGAAACGAGATCAAAGCTCTGCTCCTGATAACCAGCTCAGAGAGCGTTCTCCGTCCTCTGGATCTCAACACCCACCTTGGCCTGCGGCGCGGGTCAATGTCCCGAATAATCACCAATCTCAGGGATAAAGGACTGGTAGACCGGGAGGATTCGGGGATAGTCCTGGCCAGGGCTCCTCCAGCAGATAGCTTCAAGAGGCTATATTATGCCCACCGGGCCTCTACCTTCCTGCTTCTTCTTGCTGACGGACGGATAGAGCTCCTCTCCCGGCTGGACCAGAGCACGAAGAGCGCGAAAGAGCTTCATGAAGAAACCGGCATTCCCCTCAAGACCGTATACTATTATCTGCACGATCTGGCCCGCCTGGGCGTGGTTGTTACGACCAGGAAGGGAAAACACTCGTTATACTCTTTCAACTATGTCTACTGGGGCGCTCTTAAGGACTTTGTCTCTGCCCTGCAGGAGTACGACAAGTCTCGCCTTGTTCCCAGAGACGCCCTGCTCATAAAGATCTATAAAGACAGCGTGCTCTTCAAGAGCCTGAGAGTGCAGGATGCCACCCCCACATCCTTCAGTGCCTACATAGATTACGGGATTGAGCTGGGCCTGCGGGACAACTACTACACATTGCCCAAGAGAGTGCTGTCTATTGAAGATGTTTTCATCCACTCATTGGACTCGGCAGAAGGCCGCTCTCAAAGGCTCTTTTGTATATTGTTCTATTTGAGGAACAGGGATAAATTGCAAAGCGTCCTGCACCCAATGGTGAAGGATATAATGGCGGTTTTGCAGGGAGAAAGGGTCAAAGGCTATCCTTCGATGGAAGATGTCGAGGATAGGACGGAGATGTATGGCATCAAGCTATGACAGGATAACTCGGAGAGTGGAGGTCAATGAACTCTTCGAGCAGCTTGGCCAGGTTCTTGATCGAAAGGTTCAGATCCTGCTCATAGGCGGGGCCGTGCTGCTGGAGCAGGGACTTAAGGACTCCACCAAGGACATCGATGTGGTATGCAGAAATGAGTTTGACAAGGAGAACCTTCTCCTTTCCGCCAGGAGACTGGGTTTCGAACTTGTTGGCCCGGAGAAGAGACATGCTCGATTGGGTGTCAACAGGCTGGCTGTGAAGGGCATGCGAAATCTGGACGTCTTCGCCGGCAGGATCTCTTACGACTTCGAATTAAGTGAACCCATGTGGCAGCGGGCCATCGTGTCCAGGACCTTTGGAGATCTGGTGGTGAGGGACGCCTCGCGAGAAGACATCCTCGTCATGAAGCTGATTGCCAACCGAGAAGGTGATGCCGACGATTGCGCCGCTCTGATGGGAGGGGGCCTCGATTTCGATGCCGTTTATGAGGAGATAGAAAGGCAGTACCGCAAGTCTGGCGAGCTGGAGCAAAAGATCTGGATAACCTATATCGAAGAGGGCATAGGCAGGCAGGAAGAGGAATTCAGTATGAAGGTACCCATTGCGGACAAGGTCTCGGAGCTGGCGGATGAGTACAGGGAGAGGCTGTATCGTAAATTAAGCCCGTCTAATGCAGGCTAATGGCAGAGCTGGTGGCATCATGACTGAGCAGAATCGCAGGTACGTAAACAAGGAGATTGGCAAGCTTCTTTCCGAGATCTGGAGGATCAAGGGGGTGGCCGAACAGGAGTACGGCCCACAGCACCCGATCACAAAGAAGCTCGCCAGAATGCATGCAGATGCCCAGGCGCTGCTGCAGGAAAAACATAGTTGATATATTTTCAATGTGCAATGGCGATCTAAGTTTTGCGGGTGCAAATATCATGGACAAGATCTGGAAGCACATGGTCAAGGTAGTCCATGTGGGTCTAATTATCTTGTGCTCAGCAGTCCGACCGCCAACTACAAATATCTATAACGATTAAATAGATAGTTTGCCGTTTCATGCCATTGAATTGGGTGGCGGGCGTGCCGTGGGCTTGACGTATCCAATGATGCTCTGATGACAAGGGCCTTTGCTTCACCATGGAGCAACATGCCGACAGCTCCTAAAGGCTGAAGGGTATTGATCCCTTGGTACAGGAGATGCATGCCGTCGTGGCACTGCATTTGGCTGCGGGCCTGTGAGGCTGATATTTCGGCGGGCTGAAAAAGTTGCGTGCTGTAACAGGCGCAGTAATCCGTCGGATCTCACGCTAATACACGGTCGGGGCATGTTGCGGCACAAGTCGTTGGCGATAGGGCGAGCACGAGGCCCCATGAAATGGGTTCCGGTAATTCGGACGCTGTGTGAGATTCCAGCGCAACTGCTGCCTTCAAGCCCGGCTTAAAGTCGAGCTTCGGGCAGGGTCAGGCCGTCACTTCGCGGTGAATGGCTCCTCCTAAAAGGGCGCTGCGGATCGGCGTTGGCCTGCCTGGGACTTGATGCAGTCTGAGCCTTTTCAGCTATCTCTCCCGTCCCAGCTCCGCAATCGCCATCTGCACCCGGCATCGCCTCTGGGCCAGCCGTTCTGCTCCTGTCGCAATCTTTTCTCGTCGCACTTCTATCATCCTCTTCGTCTCCTCCGGCGCCGGGCCGCCTGTGTTGGCCCGGAGGGCTACGTTGCTTTTCGGGTCCAGCGCCCTCTCCAGGTCTGCTTTCGAGAATCCGCGCTCGCTTGCCCGATATCCAGCAATCTCGGCAGAGATCCTGTCAAGCTCAGCAAGGCTGGGCCTTCCGCCCGCAGCGGCGATGCGGCCCACTATGCTGTGAGCTGTTCGAAATGGCATTTCAGTTATCCGCACGAGCGAGTCTGCGATCTCTGTCGCCGTGGAAAAGCCTGCTCCCGAACTGCTCTCCAATCGCAAGAGATTGAACTTGAGAGTGGCAAGACAGCCGTCCAAGATCCGCACAGTGCTTCTGGCCCAGTCCATAGCCCGCCAGAGGTGAGGCGTGACCTCCTGAAGGTCGCGGTTGTAGCTCAGCGGAAGGGCCTTGCAGATAGATAGTGCCGAGAAGAGGCTGCCGAGCACCGAGCCAGTCTTCCCCCGCGCGAGTTCAGCCGTGTCCGGGTTTTTCTTCTGGGGCATGATCGAGCTTGTTGAGGCATAGAGGTTGTCCAACTCCAGGTATCCGAACTCTGAGGACGACCAGAGTATCAGCTCCTCAGCCAGGCGGCTGCAGTTGACCATCATTATGGAAAGATCCGCCAGGACCTCCAGGATGAAGTCGCGGGTCGATACCGCATCCATGCTGTTCTCCACGAGGCCGTCAAATCCCAGGAGCCGACAGGTCCGATTCCGGTCGATCCTAAAGCCTGTTGAGGCAAAGGCCGCGGCACCAAGTGGGCTTCGGTTGACACGGGCGTAGGCGTCCTCCAGTCGGGATAGGTCCCGAACGATTGCATCTGCATGAGCCAGAAGATGATGAGCGAGGGTAGTGGGCTGGGCGTGCTGGGTGTGGGTGAACCCCGGGATTATCGTCTCGGTGTGCCATTCCGCAAGCCGGATCAGGGTGCCGATGAGCGAGAGCTGCTCAGCCATCAGCTCCAGCATCTCTTCACGAAGAGCCAGACGGATGCAGGTCGCCACCTCATCGTTTCTGGAGCGCGCCGTGTGCATTCGCCCTCCCTCAGGTCCAACGCGGCCCAGGACATAAGCCTCAATGGCCTCATGCACGTCTTCGCCCGCGCCCAGGTCCACCTGTGATCCTCGCTTCATGAGATCGTCAAGGGCATCCATGATCTGAGCCGAGACCTCAGCCGGTATCAGCCCCTGCTCTTTTAGCATCACCAGGTGGGCTTTATCCACTAGCAGATCGGCCTGAAAGATCCTCTCGTCAGCCTGTCTGCTCGATAGGTAGTCGATGACATCCTGCCGGCTTTCGCCTAAACGTTGGTCTCGAAACATCTCTGGTCAGCTCTATCTTCAATTTTTCAGTTCAATGTTGGATTTCTATGTCGTGTAGTTGGCATTAACATCCACATACTCATGAGTCAGGTCGCAGCCAAAGCCGCGAGCAGAGGCGCTGCCGAGCCCCAGGTCGATGTTGATGAGAATTGCATCCCCTTTCATGATATCTTTGGCCTGATCCAGGACGTCGTCCACAATCCGGCCTCTTTCCACGAGCGAGACCTTTAGGCATCTTCCTTCTGGGCTCATTCCCTCAAGGCCCAGTGTGATCTTGTTCGGGTCCATCTCAGCCCCGGAGTATCCGACAGCACAGATGATGCGCCCCCAGTTGGGGTCGGCTCCGCAGACCGCAGTCTTGACGAGACTGCTCCTGGCTACCGTCTTGGCTGCGAGACGTGCGTCCTTTTCGTCGAGGGCTCCGGAAACCACGACCTCAAAGTACTTGCTGGCCCCTTCTCCATCCCGGGCCATCATGCGTGCCAGCTCCATGCAGACGTACCGCAGAGCCTCGCGGAAGTCCGCCTCCTGTCCCTTCACCTTTCCAGTAGCTGTGAGAAGAACAGTGTCATTGGTGCTGGTGTCTCCGTCCACAGTGAGCATATTGAAGCTGTCTTTCACAGCATCGGCGAGGCACTTGTGCAACGTTGCCGCTGGGAAGTCTGCGTCCGTGTAGAGAAAACAGAGCATGGTAGCTACATTGGGCTCAATCATCCCCGCGCCCTTGACTATGCCTGCAACGTGCAAGCCCTCATGTTCCACAGCCACCTCTTTGGCTACAGTGTCCGTGGTCATGATTGCTCGCTCTGCATCGAGGCTCGCCTCTTTATCGCTTCGTAGTCTCTCTTTAGCTCTTTCGAAGAGCCGGGCGATGAGCGGCATGTCCATGTATCTTCCTATGACGCCAGTCGAGCCGAGGCCTATCCTGGTCTCGTCCGATCCCAGATAACGGGCAAAGAGCCTGGCCATTGCCATCGCGTCCTCCATTCCTCTCGGTCCGGTGTAGGCATTGGCGCAACCGCTGTTCGCTATCACGCCGTCCAGATGGCCTCCTGCCAGGTTTTGGGCGGTAACATCTAAAGGCGCAGCCCTCACCCGGTTTGTTGTGAACATTCCTGCAGCCGCGCCCGATGCAGCAATCAGGGCCAGGCCGTACTTGCCCTCTCGCACTCCTGCCGCCCGAACTCCAGGAATTGCACAGATTCCACCCTCAATCCTGCGCATGTTTCATCCCTAGACCTGATATTATGTCGCCTCTCGTTACTATTCCGACCAGCCTTCCGTTCTCCACAACCGGCAGCCTGTTGATGCGATGGCGAGTCATGATGCCTGCAGCTTCTTCTATCGAGTCATCCGGCCCTACCTCGTGCAGGTTTCTGCTCATGACATTGCCAACATTCTTTTTTGGAATCTCCTCGATGGCTGCGTGCATCTTTTCCCATTTTATCAGATCTCTGAATGGAATCTCGAAGACCTCGAAGGGGCTTGGAAGCCAGAGACCGCCTTCCTTCTCCTCCACAGACAAAAGGCGCAAAAGGTCTGATTCCGATACGACGCCAACTAGTTTCTCTCCGTCCAAGACAGGCATGCCGCTGATCTTATTATCCCTCAGGAGACGAGCGGCCTCGCTTACTGGTGCCTCCACCTGGACTGTGATTGGCATAACATTCATAACATCTCTGACTTTCATTTTCTTCACCTACGAAATTACCGAATTCAAGGAGCCATGCCTGCAAACCACAGGCCGGCCTTCTCATCAAATCCTGCCATTAGGTTCATGTTCTGTATGGCCTGGCCGGAGGCACCTTTCACTAAGTTGTCAATGGCTGATATGACCACCAGCCGGTCGCTTCCCTTCTCAGGCTCATAAGCTATGTCGCAGAAGTTGGAGCCGCGGACAGATGAGAGCTTGGGAATGCCGTCTGCCATCCGAACGAATGGGGCATTCTTGTAGAACTCACGGTAGATGAAAGCCACTTTGCTCTTGTCCTGCAGAGTCTCCTCGGCTCCAGGTCTCGCGAAGACGTGTGCAGTTGTGAGTATTCCCCGCACCGATGGTATGACGTGAGGCGTGAAGTTGACCCTTATGCCTGGCGAGAGGCGAGACAGCTCCTGTTTGATCTCCGGGACATGCCTGTGGGTAGTGAGCTTGTAGGGTATGACGTTTTGGGACATGTTGGGGTAATGAGAGGTCTCCGTCGGCTCCACTCCAGCTCCCGATATGCCTGACTTTGAGTCGTAGACCACCCTTTCCACCAGACCTGCCTTGGCCAGCGGTGCCACAGCCAGGGTAGCTCCAGTCGGATAGCATCCTGGGTTTCCCACGAGCTTTGCTCTTGCAACTTCCGGATGCAGTTCCGGCAGGCCGAAGACTGCCTCACGGGGAGCGCGGTGCTTCATGGCATAGGTCTTCTCGAAGACGTCGGTTGGCAGACGATAGTCGGATGAGAGATCTATGACCCTGGTTCCTGCGTCCAAAAGCTCAGGCACCCAATCCATAGCTGTCCCGTGGGGCACAGCAGTAAAGACTATGTCGCAGCGCTCGGCTGCTTCTTTGGCAGTGAGGGCCTCAAAGTTCAGTGAGTAAATGCTCTTTAAATGAGGATGAACAATGGTAACGGGCTTTCCAGCCAGTTTCCTGGATGTTACAGCGACTACATGGACTTCGGGATGATTTGCAAGGAGGCGCAATAGCTCCCCACCGGTGTAGCCCGAACCACCGACAATTCCTACATCTATCATAAGAGCCTCCCACGAGCTAATGATATAAATTCACCACGCCCTAGCGGCAAAAGGATAGAGAAAGCTCTGCCAGGCCGCGTGCAGCGTCCTCGATTCTCTGTCTGCCCTCAAGGACTGCAAGCCACCGTTCCGGGATCCAGGCGGACCCCAGGGCGGCGCCGTTGAGCGCGCCAGCAATCGAGGCAATGGAATCTGTGTCTCCTCCGCTGCTTGCGGCTCTAATCAGTCCCTCTTCACCCTCAAACTTCATGAAACAGTAGAATGCTGCGGGCACAGTCTCCATAGCCAGTGGTGAGTTTCGAATCAGGCCGAGGGCGTCTTCCGGCTTCATGTCCAAGAGAGAGCCAACCCATAGAAGCCTCTCAGCAAAGTCTTCATCGAGCAGGCTCGCCTGGGAGGCTGCGTTTCTCAGTATGACCTCCTTGGAGAAGCCGTGCAGTGCCAGGGCCACTCCCACGGCTACTGCCACAGCCCCGGCCCGTGCTGCTGGAGATGTATGAGTCGGCAGGCTCTGCAGATCTGCGTAGCTCTTGACGATGTTCAGATCGAAGTGGTAGAGCAGGCCGATGGGCGCAGCCCTCATGGCCGCTCCGCATGTGGGAATGGCAAGCCCCGATCTCTGCCATTCCGTCCCGGAGATCAGGCTCTCCACAGCAGAGCGGGTGGCAAATCCCACTCCTCGGTTGAGTTGCTCGTCCAGGGTCCAGGCAGTGCCCCAGCTGGCAAGCTTCTCGGAGAATCTCTCAGCCGAAAGGCCGGAGGACTCTATCAACGATTCAGCCAGAAGAAGGGTTTCTTCGGTGTCGTCAGTGAACTGGCCGGCTGAAAGGCCAGTGTGGAAGTGGCCCTCAGGAGCCGGCATCATCTCTCGAACGGGGCCGAATTTCGATTGGATCTCATAGGCCGTGTAGCCCTCTGTTGGCATTCCAAGGGAGTCGCCTGCGGCTACGCCAAGCAAGCAGCCTCGGAAGCGGTCAAATAACTGCATGAGCTGTAGTATGATCACACCTTTAACTAATAACCATCGGAGTTGGCCTCGCAAAGGATTATTGCCAATCATCAACGCTAAACCATTCGTGGATCCAATCATCAGCTCTCATCTCAAAGCCTGGGACAGAGAATACCAGAGCAGAGGCCGGATCTGGGCAGGCGGAGTCAAGGATCTGCCCCGGCTTCCCGCGGGTAGCCGCGTGCTAGAGCTTGGTTCAGGCGACGGAAAGACTCTGAGAGCGATGCCCTGTGACTGGGTAAAGGTCGCACTGGACGTGTCGCCTCAAGCCTTGCAGCTCGCCCGCCGGGCCGGATCGGATGCAACTTTCATCCTGGCTGATGCCAGCCGTCTTCCCCTGATAAACGAAATATTCGATGCAGTCTTCGCATTTCATGTGACCGGCCACCTGCTTGCAGAAGGGCGCAGATCTCTCGCGTCCGAGGCCGCGCGGGTGCTCAGGCCTCGCGGACGTCTCTTCTTCCGGGATTTTTCTTTCGATGACATGCGGGCCGGACGGGGCGAGATGGTGGAGGCTGGGACTTATCTGCGCAAAAACGGCATACTAACTCACTTCTTTAGCGAAGATGAGGCTGAAGGGGTGTTCTCTAGCCTGATGCCTGAGTCAGTGACCACTCATCGCTGGAGTCTGAGAGTGAAGGGCGAGGAGATGCAGAGGGCGGAGGTGCAGGCTGTCTTTCAGAAGACTCGTGCAAATATTTTAAATACTCAGAAGTCGCAAGGCATTTAAAAAATGGGGGTGTGGTCTCATGGACTTGAAGACGAAGTTATTGGCCGTAGCTATGCTTTTTATGGCCCTGATGACTGAAGCTCTTGCCATAGTTGTTGTAAAGAGATAGATCGCATAGGCGATTCTAGAATCTCTATTTTTATGTGCTGATGTCCGGAAATTTGAACTGACCAGGCACGAAGTTGGTGGCATCTGCTTCATAGAGGTCCAATTCCAGTATTGTGTACTCTATCTCTTCTCCCTCATCATTCGTCTCGAAGATCATTGGATCATTGTAGTGATAATAGCCGTAAACACTGTCGAACTTTCCCGAGCTGGGATTCCATCCCTCTCCTATGGTGAAATACAGGCCGTACTCTCCATCCTTTATGCCGTTTATCTCCAGGGCATCCTTTGTCCGCAGATAAACTGCTACTTTGGGTTTTTCCAACTTGTCAGTGAGGACTGCCACTGTGTCCATGGTCCAGTTGTTGTAGATAACCAAGAGCCCATAGCCGCTCCTGTTCATATCGCGAATATAGGTCCCGGTCTCAGGGCGGTCAACTGCCTGGGCACTGCTTTGAGATACTGATAATAATAACACAATAAGGGCTATGCTAAGCAGCTTTTGGCTCATGGCTGAGGTCATCTCAGGATTCTATTGGACATTCTGGTATTTATCCTTTTGATATATCGCATCCAGGCAAAAAATAGGCACAGTTGGATTGGCTCTAGACAGGAAAATCCTCTTCACTTACATGAACTGTATCGACATTTCCGTCCTGCACCCTGTCCAGCGTGATCTGTCCCCAGGTATAGCGGACTCCTTCCGGCGTCTTCTGGGTTTCGAATGAGACGACGCCGTCCATGCGGCTGCTGGTGGCATTGATATCAAATCTGTCAGTGCTCGCGTTCCAGTTCTCTCCCTGCCGGAAATAGAGTTCATAGCTGCCGTTGTCGATCCCTGTCAGATTGAAGTAGTCAGCACCTCGAACATATACTGCTGTCATGATCTCTTTTTCCATGCTTGCCAAATATGCCACAGCGTCATCTGCTCCATTGTTGATTATGTCCAGTTGGCACATGCCATTCATCACATTTGGTTTGATGAATGTTCCCGTTTCCGGTCGATCCTCCTGGGCATAAACAGCTCCCATGATTAGGGTCATTGCCGCCAGAAAACCGGCCATCAGATAAAACCGTTTATTCATCGTATTTTCCTCTTAACTTGCCATCACAATTATAGATCCGTTATTTCAGCTTTATCCGTGGGCCTTGGTGGCCTGGCCGTAGGCAATTTTGCAAAAAATGGAAAACCAAAATATGCTGAATCATGCGCAGATAAGAATTTTCATCCTGTAATGTCCGATTTCGCTCTAGTGCTCCTTCTATCCATTACTATCAGCGCCAGACAGCCCAGAAGGCAGAGAAGGCCCGCTGAGATGAAGGTTGCAGCAAAACCTGCCTGGCTTGCGAGCGCCGCTCCTGCGGCCCCGGTCGCTGCTGTTCCTATCCCAGTCGATGTGGAGTAGACAGACCATTGGAAGCTTTCTTTTCCTTTATCCAGGTTCGCGGACCACAGCCCGAGCCATGTGGGGTAAGCAAGGCCGCTGCCAAGTCCATATACCGTCTCCGCCAGATAAATGTGGTTAATGCTGTTTGCGGATAGGTAGATGAGGGGAACGGCAGCCATGAGAAATGTTCCCAGGATCAGCCACTTCGACTTTCCGGGTTGCTTGTCTACGTAATGGCCAAAGGGCAATTGGACCAGTGACTTGACGAAGAGGAATAGGGCGCTCGCTACTCCTGCAGAGAGCATGGTCCCTCCTGTGAGGCCACCATCATTGATATAAATGGCCAGTATGGGCTGGATCAGGCCAAATCCCGTAAGCACAAATATGTCTGAGAGCATCAGCAGCTTCATGGTGCGGTTCATCATAGCGAGTCACCTCCTGAATATTAATAATAAACTTTTTATAATTTTATTTGTCTAGCATGCATTCAGCCAATCTTTGGTTAAATTGACGATGCAAAGCAGCAATGGTTAGCTCTGTGGCCGGAAATTGTTTATGGCCAAAGCTAAAAATTATAAAAAGGGACGTTCTAAACCGGATTTTAACGTGATGCAGTAAACGATGACACTTAAAGACATCAAGTATGCATCGTGTTGAGATTCTATATAAGGCTATCTACGGTTGGTTCTGCTGAATCCTGTTGTGCCGGCCCAATAAAATGCTACCCGCTTTTTACGGACCTCTCGAACTCGCCCTGGTCGAGGTACCTGGGCGAATATTTTATTCCCATATCATGCATCTCGGAAACATACGAGCGCAGATGCTTTCGGGAACCAGCCAGAAGTCCCTGGTAGACGACCCTGATATCCTCTGTCTGAGATGCAGCCAATTCTCTCTCAAGGTCAATGATGCTGATCTCCTCGAAGATAGCAGCTGCCGTCATGGCTTCCTGGTCTGAGGACAATCCCTTGGCCAGGAGCTGGTCATAAATCATCTGCAGGCTCTCATTCTCAAATCGACCAGGCGCCTCATTTTCAGGAATGGAAATTCCATATCTGTCAACGATTGCCTTGGCCTGGTCCATGTGGCTTCTCTCTGATTCTGTCAGATTCCTGAAGATGGTGAGATTGTTTTTCCTGAAAAGGGAGGCGTAAAGGTCCCGTGCCATCTTCTCTTCCTCCCAGATGAAGACAACTCCATCCTCCTCTCTAGAGGTCAATTTTATGGCGACAGCCGCAGGCTCAGCGGTCTTATTTCCGTCGGTCAGTGCCATGATTCCTTCTCCATAGGCCACGTTGTGCTTGAGGCTTGCGTCTCCTTTGTCCGAGAGCGCCCAGATGATGGAGATGGCCTGGCCGGGCCTGAAGGCCTTATCGAATCTGTCGCCAGTTGAGAGCTTTCTCTTCAGCTCGATCACAGTGCGACCATTCATTTGGCTTGCGCCTGATTCGAGTATGTCATTTGTGCCGCCAAGCATTGTGTCTTTTGTGTGCGGTCCATAATTGCCTGTGCAGTACTCGTCAAGCACCATCGCTTTTCCGTTCTCCAAGTAGCCCAGGATCATGTCCGCGTCCTTCATCCACTCAAATGGCTCAAATCCAATGGCCAGCCAGCCATCTGTGCTGCCGTTGAGTCCTAGGTAGAGGGAGTCTGCGTCATTCTTCCAGGAGACCTCCAGATCTCCGCCGCTGTATCCCTGCCTGGCAGGGCTGTGCAGGAGCATCTTATGGGAGTATTCGCCTTCACCGAGAATTCCATCCGCCTGCCAAACCTCTGTTGCCTCCTTATTAACGACGACTGCAGGCTTTTCAGTCTGAATGCAGCCAGAAAACAGGAGCATCAGAGCCGATAGTACGACGAAGAAGATAGGTCTCATGACCAAACACCACCAAGTATAATGAACTGCCTGGTATATCAGATCATCGAATTAACAGAATCGATATTTTTGTGTACTCTGCCTATGCAGTCGCGCTGCAATCTAATGGTTTAGGCTCCAGCAAGATGCACTAGAAACCCCTAATGTTGCTGGAATGGCAAACTATTTATATCAATAATACATCATTAATAATGAGGTATTTTGATGGACCTGATGTCAATCACCATTTTGTCCCTGTGGGGCATGGCATTCTGGATAATGTCCGGATTAAGGGGCCTCGTAAAAGAATGATGTCAAACTTATTTTTATATAATACTTTTTAATAATATTATCGATAACGGCTGCTGTGGTATAAAAAGATAATAAGCCACCAATCACGTTGTGCTGTTGAACTCAATGATCCTATCGGGCTTTGCTTTCATCCCCTCTTGAGCCCTCTTCATGTTCTCCTTAAATTCCCGGCTGGAGGGCACGATTTTAGCCGCCTTCTCGAAACAGATCTCCGCATCCTGGGGGAGGTTCTGATCCAATAATATCAAGCCCTTGGTGTTCCATGCATCGGCATTCCTGGGATTGAGGTCTATTGCTCTGTTGATGTTGGATAGAGCCATGCTGTAGTTGCCCTGCGCAGCGAATATTACTCCCTGCTGGTACCAGGCTTTTTCGAGAGATGGATCCAGAGATGTCGCCTGTTCGTAGGCCTGCAGTGCCTCATCGCTTCTCTTTATGGCCTCCAGAATGATGCCTTTGTTAAACCAGTAATCTGCATTCTTTGGCTCAATCTCTAAGGCCTTCTCCAGGGATTCCAGGGCCTCGTCGTTCTGTCTCATCCCGCCAGAGAGGACCAGTGCACGGTCATTGTAGGCCTGAGCATTGGACCCGTCCAGCTTGATCAGCTCGTCGAAGCTGTCTGCAGCCTCGCTATATCTCTTCATCTTGTGGAGAGTATTGGCCCTAAAGCTCCAGGCCCAGGCATCGCTGGGCTTGATAGCCAGGTACTCGTCGATGTCCTGCACTGCTAATGAGTATGAGCCGTTTTCGTAATCGCTCTTTGTCTGAGTGAGCCAGTAGTTGGCATCTTCACCCGTTGCAAGCATGGTTGCAGCCAGTGAGAGGGCAATGATTAGAAGAGCTAGAAACTTCATGCTTTACAATGTATTCGAATAAGTGGATATAGCTTGCGGTCGGACAAAAGCCTTTGCGCAAGACGTCCCATGAAACCGACACAATCATTATATCATTAAAATAAGTTAGAAGATTGCCTATGGGACAATCTTCTCTGCCTCTTCGGCAGTATAGCCCTGATGGACGACGCTGCATAGCTTCTTGACAAGAAGGGTGGGGTTTTTGGCCTGGAAGATGTTTCTGCCGAAGGCAACGCCCGCTCCACCCACATTGATCGCATCGTATACCATCTGTAGCAGATCCCTCTCCGTGTCAACCTTCGGCCCGCCTGCAATGACGACCGGCACGCTGCAGCCCTCGACAACTTCCTTGAATGTCTCGGGGCTTCCAGTGTAGTTCGTCTTGACTATATCCACCCCAAGCTCAGAGCCTATCCTGGCAGCAAGCTTGACGTACTCCACGCCGTGCTCGCTCTTGACCTTCTGTCCGCGGGGATACATCATGGCAATGAGGGGTATGCCCCAGAGATCGCAGGTTCGAGCCACTCTGCCCAGATCGTGCAGCATTTCTGCCTCATCCTCAGCGCCGACATTGACATGGATGCTGACAGCGTCAGCGCCCACTCTTATGGCATCTTCCACCCGAGTCACCAGAACCTTGTGGTTTGGATCAGGACCCAGAGAGCTGGAAGCTGAGAGGTGGATGATCAATCCAATATCGCGCCCATATCCCCGGTGGCCGTGAAGCGGCAGTCCCATGTGCCCTAAAACTGCATTGGCGCCGCCTTCAGCCACTTTGTCAACGGTGGAGGGCAGGTCAATGATTCCTGCAATGGGACCCACAGATATGCCGTGGTCCATGGGGACAATAACCGTTCTATGCGTTTTGCGATCCCGAATTCGCTCCAGTCTGATCGCTTTTCCGATCTTGCTCATAGAAATAGCCTTGTAAATACTGAAATTAAAGATGATGGTCGAAATGAGACATTAATGATCAAGGTCCAAAAGAAAGATGTTAAATATCTTTGGGTAGCAATCAGTTAACGGGGATTAAATGAAGTGGTTAGTTCTGGCGTTAGCCATTTTGGTTGCCGTCTGTTTTCCGGCAATTGTTGCGGGAGCCGCACCAACTATCACTGTGATTGGAGAGGGGACTGTTAGAGTACCTGCGGATTCAGTTATAATCTCGGTTTATGTGGAGAGCCGCCTGGGAAACAGGAGCGACGCCCAGACGGAAGTTATGGGGATGATGGACCAGGCGATTGACTCCATGAAGGCTGCTGGTGTCAAGGATGAGGATATCATGGCCGGCCAGGCTAGCAGTGCTACGAGCTTTCAGTCCACAAGCAAGGTCTGCCGAAAGGTGAATAACAGCACGGTATGCGAAAACGACAGCATGCAAGCTACTTCTCTGCAGAAATCTGCAACAGTCAGACTCAAGAGCATAGATAAGATAAAGATCGATAAGGTGTTGAATGCTGCCAAGTCTGCAGGCGCACAAGCTCAATTGGTGGCTTACAGCTTGTCTGATTCCAGCAAGGCAGAGTCTGATGCACGAAATACGGCGATAGCCAATGCCAAAGAGAATGCGAAAGGGATGGCAGCAATGCAGGGGATGCGTCTGGGTGATGTGTTGGGTATTTCGGATTACGGATATCCTGCTGCACTTTATGAGAACCTGGGCGGATCGTCTGAGAGCGGCATGGTAATGATCACATCCTATGTGATGGTTACATATGAACTAAACGCATAAATTCATTTAGACAGATTGATCATGGAGAGCATTATGAAACTGATTAGCATAGCATTGATAGGAATATTGCTTGTCTCTCTTTCGGCACCCTTAGCTTTCGCAGCTGATGACGACACATCCAGGCTCATAGTGCAGGGCGAGGGAAAGGTGACTGCAGTTCCTGATATGGCGACAGTTGTTTTGGGTGTGGAGACCAGAAGTCCTAGCGCCATTGACGCCGCAGGTGAAAACGCGCGGCTGATGAACGAGACCATTGCATCATTGTTGAAGGCAGGAATTGCAAGCAGTGAGATCCAGACCAGTAGATACAGCCTGAGCACAGCCCCTCAAGAAGAGCCTGTTGGCTCAGGAGATAATCAAGATAAATCCAAGGGCGAAGCCCCGCAGTTCATAGCCTCGAATATCGTAACAGCCAACCTGAACAATACAACAGATGTTGGACGGGTTCTGGACGCCGCGGTATCGGCTGGTTCGAACAGCATCCGGGAGGTCTCCTTTGACCTGAAAGATCCTACGCCTGCTAGAGATCGGGCACTCACGTTGGCAATTGAGGATGCCAGGAGAAAAGCAGAAATTGCAGCCAAGGCGGCTGGCGTGAACCTGGGGCGACTTTTGGAGATCAGTGAGGGCTACGGATACGTCGGTCTTGCATCCAAGAGCGCTTCCTTTGACATGGCGACGCCGATCTCTCCCGGCAATATGGAAATCACTGCCAGCGTGACCCTCACCTACGAGATATCCTGATGAAGAAAAAATATAGAGATGGGAGACCCTAGTGGTCTCCGCTTAGTCTATTGTGCGTTGATCTATAGGGGTCATTTGGCAACTCTACTCAGGCGATAGCTCGATTGTGATGCCCTCGTCCGGCGACGTCATGTTCCAGTCGGGAGCCTGCCAGCCCCCGTACCTGGTGGTCCTGGGTGCCACGCCCGTTCCTCCTACTTCGATCTGTGCCGCCGCTTCTTCTGTGGCGTAGCCTGTTCCATCCACAGCGGTGGCATCAACCAGCACTGCATTTACGAAAGTGCCGTCCGTTGCTGCTCTCACATCGTATTCGATCGTCTGGACCTGGCCGGGAAGGAGATTGACGATGACCCATTTTGCCAGCGGCGCTTCATACGAACTCGGCTCCGAAGACGATTGCAGCAGGCTCATGCCAGTAGGAAGCCTATCGGTCACAGTGGCCGCCATAGCGCTATTGCCATTGTTCTTGACGAGAACGACGTAGTGAACCCGCGTCGGATCGAGCGCATCCAGCTTCGCAGTCTTGTCCACAGATACATCCGGCGGGCAGCAGCCCACCGAGCCGGATTCGATCGAAGAATAAGCCGCAGCAGATATGCAGTCGTCTCCCTTCATTCCGCAGACCATGACCCGGTTGACGATGTTTCCCGGTGCATAATCTGTTATGTTCAGAGTCAGCTCGATTGTCACGGAATTTCCGATGCCGAGGTTGAGCAGAGTCCAGTTGACGTTGCTGCCAGAAAGGCTGGAAGGCCTGATGGACGAGCTGATATACTCGGTCCCCGGCGGGAAGATGTCTCTGACGTTTATGGGCGCCAGAGAGCTTGAGCCGTCGTTGGTTATGGTTATGACGTACTCGGCGACGTTTGAGTTGGTCTTGTTGAACCATTTGGTCGCCATGCGACCTTCTTTCGTAACAGTGATGTGAGGCCGGTCGTACTTCGACACACCGCTGATGCGGACGTTTCTGCTTAAGGAGTACTGGCCTGCATAACGCTCTTCGTTGTCGATCTTACTGGTGCTGTTGGATCCGGCAGCCTTTGCCCTGAAGTCGGCGATGCCGCTGAAGCTTGCGTTGGTCTTCATCTCGTTGAGGCCTAAGGCAACGCTATCCTTCTTGAGATAATCCAAGGAAGAGTATCTCTCTCCAATGTAAGTCGCAGAAGCCTCGCTGCTGTTGCAGTCCGCTGTCGAGACGGGTACAGAACAAGATTTGTTTGCCGCAGTAATATCTCCGCCGCGTAGCGTGCCGCTCTTGGACCACATGCCTTCGCTCCACCTCATGTCCTGGGCTACTGAGAAGCCGGGAGTGTAGCTGTAGTTCGTCGCCCCGTGCACCAGGCTGATGTCTTTGGCTATGTAGTTGGACGGAGTGTCGATGATCTCATCGACCTCGTAAGAGCCGGTTCCAGATTCGTAGGTCCTCTGGCTGTCGTGCACTCGCTTGTCCACAGAAACGTAGCCGTAGCCGGTCATGGACCTGTTGGACTGGACGCTTCTGCCGTACTCGTCCACTATCTCAGTTGCCTTGAAGCTGCCAACGAAGTCCTCCGATGATTCGTAAACGGGCCTCGTCTTGGGATGAGCATCAGGGCTCTCTTTCTTGAGTACTCCGATATGCCCCACGCCCTCGACCTCGACCTCGGTCTTCATAGTCGAGCCGTTGCGGTCCAGTTCGATCGACCTGTCTCTATCGATCTTGTTTGCAAATGAGTAATCCTCGTTTATGGTCGCACCGGTTATGATGTTGATGCCTCTCGTCGTCTCAGTCCATTTTGAGCTGTAGCCTATCGACCTGTTCTGGGGCAGAGCGAAGATGGTGGGCTGATGGACTGCCGAGACGTTGGCAATCGACAGGATGGATTTATTCTCCGTTCTCATGCGGATCAGCTCCTCGCTCTCGTAAGTGCCGCTGCCGGACTCACGGCTTTGCAGCTCGGTTCCCGGGTCGATGATCTTGGTTGACGCGCAGCTTGATATTGTCTCGACTAGATCGGCTTTGGCGTAGGCGCAGTTGGTCACGGATTCTGGGCCCTGGTGGGTGTCAAAGTCGTTATGGACGTTGACGAATCCCTCGCCACGAACGGTCTCGGAAGCGTCGTAGTTGATATCGACTATCGGAACCCGGACGACGATTGTAGCCTCGAAATCCTGGCCTGGGCCCAGAGTGCCGACGGACCAGGTCAGGTTCGAGGATGAGGATGATGATGGCGTCGGCGAAACCGAAACCAGCTCGACCGACCTGGGGAGAATGTCCCAGAGGGTGACGTTTGTGAAGCTGCCCCAACCGCAGGGATTCGAGAGGTCGATTGAGTAGGTGATCTCTTCGCCCCGGTGGGCTACGGGAACATCTGTCGTCTTGGTCAGAGTGAGGTTGCAGGATAAGTCGTTAGTGAAGTCCAGGCCTGAGATGCTATCGTTGTCCAGAACCACGTTGTAGCCGCCTTTTGGCGCAATCTGGGTCCAGCCGTCTTTGAGCTCTTCAGAGACCGTGTAGGAGCCGACAGAAATGTTGCAGATCTCCCAGTAGCCCGCTGAATCGGTTGTCGCATTGGTGACGTTGCCCGCGCTGTCAGTGGCAGTGATGTTCCAGCCGGGTAGACCTGCGCCGGTGCTGGCCAGGAACTTGTGCCCTGATAGGCAGATGTTGCTCGATCGCACGCTGGCTGTTGCGCTGGAGTTGACTGGATCGCCGTGATCCGGAGAGCCGGTGACGTTCACCTGATTTGTGAGCGTCCCGTAGGCTGAACCGTCGATAGTAGCCTTGAGCCAGATGGAGAGGGATGCACCCGCTGCCAGCGGGCCGATGTTTGTCCAGTTGACATACTCTCCGTTCTTCGTCCCGCCGCTGGATGAGTCGTAGGTCAGGCCTGTTGGGAGAAGGTCGCTCACGAAGACATGCGGGAGCGCGGCTGAGCCGCTGTTGGTCACTGTCAGCGTAAAGTTGATTGGAGATCCCTTCGAGCCGGATGTGGGATCGGCGGCATTGGTGACCTGGATGCTTGACTCACCTGCCAGCACGCTGGCTGTTGCGCTGGAGTTGACAGGCTCGCCGTGATCCGGAGAGCCGGTGACGTTCACCTGGTTAGTGAGAGTTCCATAGGCTGAGCCGTCGATCGTGGCCTTGATCAAGAGAGTGCGAGATGCGCCTTTTGCCAGCGGGCCGATGTTTGTCCAGTTGACGTACTGTCCGCTATTCGTCCCGCCGCTGGATGAGTCGTAGGTCAGGCCTGTTGGGAGAAGGTCGCTCACGAAGACATGCGGGAGCGCGGCTGAGCCGCTGTTGGTCACCGTTAGCGTGAAGTTGATTGGAGATCCCTTCGAGCCGGAAGTGGGGTCGGCTGATTTGGTGACAGAAATATTGGCTTCGCTTGCCAGGACGCTGACTGTTGCGCTGGAGT
>Ga0209340_1000684_pt1 | contig 32589 bp, 45 predicted proteins | sample EPASupsiteSAE323_FD_187266 | JGI IMG/M metagenome (GOLD analysis project Ga0209340, IMG submission 187266) | Bioremediated contaminated groundwater from EPA Superfund site, New Mexico - Sample SAE3-23 (SPAdes) (version 2) | ecosystem: Environmental > Aquatic > Deep subsurface > Groundwater >... | reverse complement strand
AAGAGAATTGATCATGTTGGAAAAAGGTGGTTTAATTATAGACAACCCTGGCATGAGGGAATTGCAGCTATGGGATGCTGGAGAAGGGATGCTGGATCTTTTCAGTGATATTATCGAACTTGAGATGCAGTGTAAATTTTCCGATTGCTTACACGAGAGTGAACCGGGATGTGCCGTTAAAAGAGCCATAAGTGACAAATCCCTCTCAGAAAAAAGGTTAGAAAGTTTCAGGAAATTACAGAGAGAAATACAGGCAGTTGAAAGGAAAAAAACCCTCAACTTGCAGGAAAAAAGAGATGGAAAGAAATTGCGAAAATGACCAAAGAGATTAAAAATGTTAAGAAACGATAAATCAATTAAACCATTCCCGAATCTCAAAACTCATTCTAATCATTTATTCTCCGAATAAAAATACAATCAAAAACTTAGCCCACCCCTAAGGATGGCTTCAACAAAGCAACCAGCCACATGCTACGGAAGTTCTTCAATACCCAGCTAATTAATGCCGGAATGCCCTGGGAAATCCGTGAGCACATGATGGGGCACAAGTTAAAAGATAGGGTCCGTGAGGCATACTTCCTAGCTGACCCAGAAGAGCTAAAAAAGGTTTACTTAAGGTATATAGAACACCTATCAGTCAAAGACTCCACGGCAGGAAAATATTCACTAGACGAGTTCCGTGAACTACAAAGACAGAATAAAAAGTTATGTGATATAGTCTCAGAGATGAAAAAGAGTTGAAAGAACTGAAGGAAGAAGTTTAAGGGGTTATTTTTTTTGAATTATTAATAAAAAAAGATTTATTTGCTATTTATTTTTTTATATCTCTTTTTTTGCTTTTAAAGCAGGTTCAAAAGTAGGATCTAATTTTAAAACTTTATCAAAACATTTTAAAGCTTCTGAGTTTCTTTTTAATTTCATCAAAGTATGGCCTTTTTTGTACCAGCCATTCAAATCATTTGGATTTAGTTTTAAAACGTTTTCAAAACAATTTAATGCTTCTTCATCACTTTCAAGTTCGTTTAATACATTACCTTTGTTTCCCCATGACTCTAAGAGATCAGGGTTCAATTTCAAAGATTTATCCAAGCATTCTAAAGCCTCATCAAAACGGTCTAAATGATACAGTACAAATCCCTTACCATTCCAAAAATAGGAATCCTGGGGATTTAACTCTAAAACATGGTTATAACAATCTAAAGCTTCATCAAAACGTTCCATTTTTATTAATGAACTACATTTATCATACCAAGTGTCAAAATCTTGAGGATCCAAATCCAAAGCTTTTCCATAACAATCTAAAGCTTCTTTATACTTTTTTAATTCGTATAAAACATCACCTTTATTACGCCAAATTGCCTCATCATTAACTTCAAGTTCTAAAGCATTATCATAAGACTCTAATGCATCTTCATATCTTTCTAAACTCCAAAATACTAGACCCTTAACATACCATACATCTGAAAAATTTAAATCTAATTTAAGAGCTTTATCACAAAATTCCAAGGCTTTATCATATTTGTTAAGAGCATATAATGCCATAGCTTTAGAAGTTAAAACATCAACACGTTTAGAATCTATTTTCAATGATTTGTCAAAACATTTAATAGCTTCATTGTATTCTCGTTTATTTGCAAAAATAAGCCCTTTTTTGTATTCCTTCTCAATTTTATTCTTGTTGAAAAGATTTTTTAACATTCAATCATCCATTTGGTGGTATTAAGGCGTTTTAAATTATTTTCTTCGTATTTTAATGTTTTAATATTAATATTATTAATTATTAACTGTTTTACTTGTCCGTCCGGGGTATGTTTACCCTATCAGATTGAGAAATAGAAAAATTTGTTTTCAAACAAAAAAAATAATATTTGATTCGTTATTTGCAGCTATTATGATGAAAAATATATTTAATTAATAGTAGGAAAAGGAGTGCATTATTTAATTTTTTTTGACGAATTTTACTCAGAAAACGATAACAATATAACCATTAACGCTTAAGGAAATTTTATGAAAGTATATATATACATATTAAATACATTAGCGGATTGGGAAATCGGTTATTTAACTGCTGAACTCAATAGTGGCAGATATTTGGATAAAACAAGACTTCCGGTTGAGCTTATAACAATTGGGAATACCACAGAACCCATAAAAACAATGGGAGGTATTACAATTACTCCAGATGAGAATATTGATAATATCAAGTTTGAGGAAGATGATTTACTTATTCTACCTGGAGCAGACACATGGACCGAAGAGGAAAATAAAAAAATAATAGATATCGTTTCCAGTATTATAAATGAAAAAGTAATTATTGCAGCAGTTTGTGGAGCCACAATAGCCCTTGCAAATAGAGGAATATTAAACAATAGAAAACATACCAGCAATGACATAGAAGTTTTAAAAATGTTTTGTCCTGAATACATCGGAGAAAATTTCTATTTAAATCAACCAGCAGTTACAGATGACAATCTAATAACAGCTAGTGGTATTGCCCCATTAGAGTTTTCATATGAAATATTAAAAAGAACAAATTTAATGAAAACTGAAACACTGGAAGCATGGTACCAATTATATAAAACTAAGGAATCAATGTATTTTTATGCCCTAATGGAATCCATTGAAGGAGCATAGAGGAATTTTTGAATTAAATATTAATTTGATTGAAATTTAAGTATATTCAAAACGCAATAATTCGCCATACACAGCTATCGCGAAGTGAAAAAAATGAAGGCAGCCCTATTAACGTCATTCTCTCAATACCATAATATTTTTAGTTAATTGTTCATTGAGGCATTTCAGTTTATTATTTTTGTCTTTAAGATATATTATAAGTTTAAAACTTGTTTCAATCATTAAATTACTTTTTTTCATATTTTCAAGAGAGTTTTCAAGCGCTTTCTTTAACTGGCACAAGCCTCCTCCGGCCTGCCAATATCCGATCTTCTCAATTTGAAAATTTCTGACTTTAAGGAGGGTATCCAGAAGGTTTATGATGATAATGATGAGCCTTGAGGATATGCCAGTTGAGCTTAGAACGGAAGAAAACACATGTTAAATTCACTACCTTTTTTAGTGAGGAAGTGGTTGAAACTATTGAGACTTATTTTGAGTTTGAAAGGTTGGATATGGGAGATGATGATGCTTTATTTTCAAGGTATCAGTCTGGTGGTGACCATATGAGTACTATGGCTATCCAGCACTCCTACCGTGAGTTGAACTGGTTCCTTGGTTGGGTGCCTGATGAGGGTGGGTTTTACAAGGCCACCAGTCATATGATGCGGAAGTTTTTCAACACCCCGCTAATAAATGCTGGAATGCCATGGGAAATCCGTGAGCATATGATGGGACACATGTTAAAGGACCGTTTTCGTTAGGCATACTCCTAGCTGACCCTGAAGAGTTAAAAAAGGTTTACATAAGGTATATAGAACACCTAACAGTCAAAGACTCCGCGGCAGGAAAATATTCATTAGATGAAATCAGGGAACTACAAAGACAGAATTACAAGCTATGTGATATGGTATCTGAAATGAAGAAGGAGTTAAAAGAACTTAAGGGTGAGGCTTGAAGTGGGGTATTTTTTTTGAAATATTGGGGACATTAATAAATTAAGTTTTTATATTACTTTTAATCAATTTTTTGCGGAAATATATGCATAAAAATAATACTATGAAAATAAATGTAACTAAAATAGATGCTAAATTCACATTCAAGAATATATTTATCACCGGAATAATTTGAGTTTGTTCATAAGATGATAATTTAAAGATATTTATTATATCTGGAAGAGTGTATTGGCTAAAAGTAAGTATTATACTGATTAACATTACTGTGTAATAAATTAGAAGTCCCCAAAAAGCCAAGATATGTTTTATCCAAATACCGTAGGTTAGAATAGCTAAAATAAATATTGCACTGGTCAAATAAAGAACTGCTTCTCTATGGAGAATAATTTTACCAAAAAATGGGAAAATAAACTGAAATAGGGCCCAAGAATGTAATAATAAAATAAAAAGAACGTTCAAACTACAAATTAAAAGTATTATCTGAGGGACTGCATCTATCCAATTCGAATTTTTAGGTTTAAATACCAGTTGAAAACTTCTACTATTAAATATTTTTATTAAAATAAAAGGAATCGCAATTCCAGTTAATACCAGAAGTAATGTAATTAAAACGAGGGTTGATAAGTTCAGTTTTTGAATCAATTGTGGTATTGATAAGATAAAGCCACTCAATATACTAATTCCAAGAATTATCCAAATATACAATAAATTTAATGAAAGTTTCAATCCCCAATTTTTTAATTTAAAAAGTCCCAGACCAATGGGTATTAATAAAAAAGCTATTATATAATAAGCTGAATTTTGAATTACCAAATAAGCAAAAAACAATGAACCAATTTGGAATCCCTCATAATAAAACTTTCCTCCTTCAGAAAACATATAGAAGCAATAAATTTCCATTGGTCCGTAAAAAAGACCTACTAGGCCAATAAATAGTAAAAATAAACCTAATATTTTAATAAATCTTTCATTGTAAAGTTTAGAAGCCAATTCCATGATTATGCTCCTTTTTATATGTTAATTTTTTATTATTATATCTGTTGCATAATAAATTATGATATATCATCTTTATAATATGATTGATGTTGTGTGGCAATCCAGCACTCCTACCGTGAGTTGAACCGTTTTCTTGGTGGATACGAAAAAGTAATATATTAAAATTGAGCATTTAATTTGTAATTAATCGGTGTTTTTCCTCAAAAGGTGATTATATGCGGATTAAAGATATTGTTCATTTTTCTCCTAACTATAAATATGAAGATATCAATTTGGATGATAAAAACTGTTTAATTGAAGCTTTTGAGGATAGGGTGAGAGGCTTTTATTTAAAACCAATAGAAATTCTAAATGATAGTCAATGTGCTTTTTCTGCAGGGTTATTGTGCGTTACAACTATTGATTTTTTAGCTAGAATAAGTATTAATGAAAAAAAGGTTAATAAAAGAATTAAAAAATGGTTAAAAACCAATATTCCTGATTATTTCGATGATGAACTTGCCAACCGTTTTTATGACGAATTTCGAAATGGATTAGTGCATGAGGGGTTAATTAAGAAGGGAGGGCAATTTTCTTATGAAATTGGTCCTTTACTTTGTGAAGAGGACAACATAATCGTAGTTAATCCTGAATTATTGTTAGATGAAATTAATAATTCTTTTAAATTGTACATTAGAAAATTAAAGGATGATACTTTAAGTTATCAATTATTTAAATGTGCAATTCTTAGTGATTTTTATTTTGATTTTTTGTATGCTGAGGGATAATTACTATTTTTTTTAAATTGTCTATAACTTCTTTATTCACAGATATGGGGGATTAAAAATTATTTAATCACTTCATTTTAGAAATAATGATTAACTTTCTGATAAGATGGTTTTTTATGAAAAGTAGTTAGTAATGATCGAGAGAAATGTTAAATGTAATATAGAATTACATTAATATAACAAAATATTTCTTGGTCAAAAGTATATTTTTAATCATGACTACTAAATGTGCAAAATCATATAAACATGCAAAATCGACAAAATATGGTAAATCAAGCAGAATGGGAAAAACTAAAGGTAAAAGAGTACTAAATCCCAAATCACATACATATTATTGTAGGCGCAGTGTTAGAACACCCTGTAGGCCCCATTCTAGAAAGCTTATTCATAGTATGAGAGGTAATTTACGTAAAAAATGAAATGAAATGGAAGGAGGTGGAAAAATGTCCAATGAATCAAAAAAATCAACCGGAGATCGTAAAAGGAATGTTCCAGACTATGTTGAGAAGCAAGCTAAAAGAGGTAATATCCGGAAAAAATCAGAAAAATAATTGAGTGATGCTAAATGCCCAGAAATAGCAAAAAAACAAAAGATTATGTTAAACAACATGCTAAAAGAGGCAATATAAAAAAACCAGTTAGAACAATTAAGCCAAGAATAAGTAAAACAAGAAAGCCTAAATAGTATTCAAACCCTTGTTGATCAAATGTCTTTAGTATTCCATAATGTCAGATTAAGTTTTATAATATCCATTGATTTTGGACTATTTAATTTTGGAAAAGATATTGAAAATTATTTAAGTCAAGTAACTATACTTGGAGAAAAACCTGTTTTTGAATACAAAGAGTTAAGCGATGAAGTGTATGATCACGAATTTATTAGACTAAGCTCGCCTATTCCAACTTTAACGTTTGAAATCGATAATAACATATTTTTTGATAATTATGTAAAGGGTCATGTTGAAAAGACGTTAAACCCGTTTTATAATTCCTTTTATAGAATTTTAGTGATTTTTAGCTTTGATCAAAGAGGTATAATGAGTATAAGGTTTGATTTGTATTCCAAATTGGATAATTCAATTCAAACTCCTAAAATGATTGAAATACTCGATGAGACTTGTACTCTTGTAGATGAAACTATTTTTCCTAAATTTATTAAAAATGAAATCGAAAAATTAGTGAATCCTCCAGAAAACGCAATATTTCTACAAGTACATGAAACTTATTCTATTGTTTCAAGTGTAAATGTGACAAAATATAAATCTAAATCGCAAGAAAAACGCGATATTTTTGGCATTGTTTGGAAAGAACCTGATTATAACGATATGGATGAAAAAACAGTTGATATCGTGACTAAAAATGAAATAGGTTTATTTGATTCAGATATTTTTACTATAGCTACTCCTGCATCACTTTTAATATGTGAAGGAGATTTAGAATTAGATTCGGACTATTTCAATGAACGGATTAATGCAGTTGAAATATTCTGCAGACAGCAACATCTCCTTAAAAAGTTAGATGTTAAATTAGATTTTTTTATTGCTAATTATAACAAAAAAAATGTTCCTCATTTAAAATCAGTTATTGAAGAAATTAGAGTAACTAAGATGGATGTTTATTCAGCATTAGAATTTTATAGGAATACTAAAATTTATGGAATACACTTCTTTAAAATATTATTCGACATATTAAATGAAGTATTTGAGCTTAATAAACACTATTCATCCGTTCTAGATAAATTAAATGTTTGTGACGATTTATATAAGGGTTTGCACGATGAACGTCGTAATAATTTAACAGAAAACATACAATGGCTTGTTGTTATATTAGGCGGTTCATCCTTATTAGTTGCCGTTTTAAATCTATTTAAGGATTCTTATATGGGGGTTATCTTATTATTCATTTTATTATTGGGCATTTCTATAATTCAAATCAGAAATCCTGGCAAGTTAAAAAGAGTATTCATAATGTTCATTGAATATTTAAAATTTAATTAAATAATTAAGAAAAAAATGAATGGGAAGAATTTAATTTTCGAGAGCATCAGAACTCTGGAAGGTTTCTTAAGTTGTCAGATGCTGTTTTATTACTGTCAGTGCGGATATATTTTGTTCCATTCACTTTAACAATGCGCACATCTTCTCCTTCTTTCCATTTGCCGTCAGTGCCTTTGGATATTGTCACGAATGTGTTGTCAGACTCTAAAGATGACACGACGTCAGTTCTTAACCATACACTTGGATTTCCTATCGTATCTCCGTTGTCTTCGTGTACTTTGACTTTCTCAATGTGAGTCTTTTTGCTATTGTAACTTACAGCAGAGATGCAGTAATCAGCCCATTTGTCCATATTTTCACCTCCTATAATTTTTTAAAAAATGGAAGGTATGAACCTTCCATCTATTTTTTATCTCTATGCCATAACCCCATAATTTGGCCTTTTTCACCATTTTTAGTGGTTTTTTGCCTAATTCTATTGTATTTATGAGTCTTGGGATTACGGATTCTTTCTTTGGCCATAATTTTTACTCCTATTACTTTTTAAAGCCTAAAATTAGGGGAAAATTTCGTAGTATTTTTAGCCTTGTTTATTACTGTAATGCTAAAAAATAACCTAATACAAACTAGGGATTATCTGTTGAGCTTTTTTATCCTCTAATTAGGCTAAATGGTCAGAAAAAATCAGTTAATGTGGTGGTACTATTATTTAACTCATTTTCTGACAATTTTGTTTGTCTTTTATGTAAGCCTAATTCGCATGTCAAATGCGTTTTCCATTGGTTCATTATTTTGTTCCCTATCCATCGATCACCTCTTATCATTAATCAACCATATAATTTAATTCATAGCCTTATAAATGTTGTGTTTCACTAACATTATTGTGTAATATGATCGTATTATAAATTATTACGATAAAAGATTTATAAAGATTTATATAGTAGAAAATAATGAAAAATGATAAATAGTAAGGGGTGGTACTCTTATTTAATTCGTTTTTGATGGCCTAATTTATCCCATTGGGGATAAGTTCCCTTTTTTATTAAAAATAATAAATTAATTTTTAAAATTAAAAGTTCATACTCCATTTAACTTATCTTAGTTCATAATCTTTAAGATAATCTAAATTTAATTCCGGTTGGCTAAGATCCATGAAAGGAACCCATGAATATTTTCTGGATATATCATCCAATGTTTCTAAAATATTCTTTTTCCTACTTAATGTTTTATTGTTTACTTCCCCTTTTTTTTGAGTACGGATTATACGTAGAAGAGTAAATTCTAATAATTTGACTTTTTGGATATCTTCAAATTGATTTTTTTTAAGGATTAAATCTTTTAATATCCTAAAACTAATTTTATATTCGTTAATCAAAAGTTCACCTATTTTTATTTGATTATAAGGTAAGTTATCAATTAATTCTTGAAGTGTTGTTATATATATTCTATGTCTGAACATGTTTGGTTCATTCAACTCTTCTAAATTGTCAATGTCAATTGGAACAACTTCTTTATCTTTGTAAAGATAAACAGAATCAGAATATAACAATTTTTTCCCTTCTGTATTATGATAATTTATTAATATTCCAAATATTATCCAAGGCTCCCCATCAAGAGAACCTGTATCAATATTGTAGTTTAAATCAAAAGACACGCTTTCATTTGTAGGAATTGTGAATGTTTCTCCTTCCCACAATGTTGTTTCATTCTGATTTATTTTTACAATATGCCGTTGCCCCCCATAGTACATAACACTTGGTCGTCTAACGTATTCTTTAGTAAAAAATTCATATAACTTAATTGGAGTAGAGTTACTATTCCAAATCGAAAAAAGAACCCTAAAGCCATCAGAAGTTAATTTAACGCCCTCAGTTACAAACTGAACTTCAGTTAACTTAGGTTTTCTAAAAAATTTATTTAATACTAAAAGTATAGCTAAAATTGCTACAGTAACGGTATTATAAAGATTCCAATATATTCAACAAGATCAGATATTGTGAAAATTTTCACGATTAAATATGTTATTCCTAATGTTGCAAGTCCTCCAAGGACATTTATCCAAAAGGAAGTGATTTGTTCTTTCATTGTTTCTTTAAAATAGTGCTTAATTCTCCTAAATTATTTGAAATTGTTTTTTGATGTTCTTCAATTTTATTTATATTCTTTGGTATAGACGGAATTTTTACAGAGGTTAAACTTCCTAAAGGACTCAGGTCTATGGGGTATATTCTCTTAAATTTTTTCCCATTAATATTTTCATATTTAATTTGAATAGTGAATGGTTTTGCTAATTTATCAAAAGTGAAAGAATCTACGGCATCTATCCACGTTAAATAAGATTTTAAAATTTGATTAGGGGCTAAATATGGAATTCCTTCTTTAATGAAACTCAATTGAGACAAAAATTCATCTTTTTCATACTCAAAGTCAGGATTTACTTCAAATTCAATGTTTAAAGCTGTTCCATGTCCTGAATTTCCAATAATAAGATCGATAACTTTTACATCTTCTTCTTTAGGTTGTAAGTTTGCAAAAATTTCTGGTTCTGTTTGAGCTAATCTCATCCTTTTAGTTTCTAATGCTAAAATTAGTGTACCTACTGCTAGTATCAGAGTTGCAATTAATGTACCTAAACTTAAAGTCTCGGCAAAGTCGAACGGCCAAATCATTTTTTCACCTGATTATTAATAGTATAATATAATTTAATATACTTCGTGGTGTGTCAAAGTATTCAAAACGGATGTTTTTGTGAAAACGATAAGCCCGGAGAAAGAAATAGCCACTAATCCAGATGGGAAAATGATTTTTTAATATAAATCAAGTTGATTATACAGTAATCATTAACTAATGGTAAAAAACACTGTCAAAAAGTTTCAAATCCTTAAAAAAGACATTTAATTTAAATTTCGTGCTAATATGCTGATGATTCCGTACCACATTGAGAAAAAATAGGTGATTTTAAATTTCACTAATATTTAAATAATTTAATTAAAATATAAAATTGTTGAAGTCTCATAAAATTGTTTCAGTGTATCATTAGATGACTTTAGTTTAGGGAGAACACCATCATGACTAAAAAATGTCCTTATTGTGGTTTTGATAATGAAGATAGTGCAGTTCATTGCCAAGAATGCGGGAAAGAAATAGAAGTAGAAATAACATCAAAGAAAGGATTTTGGGCTAGTATTAATTGGATAGCTGTAATTTTAGGTTTACTTGTGGGTTTGTTAGTTTGGTTATTAACCGCTAAATCATTTGGATATACATCGTTTCTTTTAATTTTACCTCTAGTTAGTGGACTAGTTTCTGGTTTACTAGCAAATGATGTTAATTATAAAGAGGGAATAAAAACAGGAATTATTTCTGTAATTGTCTTAGGACTGCCTCTTTTGATTCTAATGGGTGCTGGATTAATCTTAATGTTATTTGGAGCTGTTGGTGGCTTTTTGGGCGTTTTATTAAATAAATATATATTTAAATCAAAAACTTCAGCTGATGGGGAGAATGTATCTAGAGTACTTTCAATTCAAAAATGGTGGAATAAGCAAGGTAATGGAATCAAAAGCATCACTATTATTATAGTGATAATCCTGGCTATAGGTCTCTTTGTGGGGGGTATCCAGATGCAGATAACTCCTTCATCTAATAATAACACAACACAAACATCTCAGGTAAATAATACATCTGTTTCCACAACACCTACTCCAACCAACCAAACCCCCGTTGATGATGAAGTTCTACTGGATAAAAGCAATGTTCGGATGGCTAATGGTGTCATCTATGTTGATAATAAAGTAGTTGGAACATACACGATTGTTTCTAACCCTCCAGCTGTAAGTGAAGATGTTGATAAACGGACTTGGAGAGATAAAAGAGTTGAATATGTTGACTTTTCAGGCACAGGGAAATATATGGATTATTACACGCAATTTAATGGTCAATGGATTAAACTTAGCATAGATACAACTCTTTCCAGCACTGCATTGGAAATAACAAACGATATCTATACTGCTATGGAATAAAATTGAGGGGTATAAAAACCATCCTTCATTTTAAAAGTATTATATGTAATAAATATTGTATTTGAGTTGGAAAATCGTATCTATAAGCTTTCTAAAACCAAAAAATTATCATAAAATGAAATATTCCGACTATATTCACTTTATTTAAAAGAACACAGAAAATCACACGGATTTGACAGGTAGGAGTGATAGTAATGGGACTTTTTAAGGATTGGGTTTGCCCAAATGTTGAATGTGAAAACGATAAGCCTGGAGAAAAAAATGGACACTGCCCAGAGTGTGGAACTAAACTTAAAGCACTTAATAGAAAGCAAGTAAAAGCTCAAAAACAGGTTGAAGCAAAGAGAAGAGTGGAAGAAGAAAAGAAGGGTAGATTAATTGAAGAATTGGGTGGCGAAGAAGCATATAAAGAAATCATTATCCGGAATGAAAAACAATGGAAGGTGCTGGAAAAGAAGTATGGGGATGAAAAATACCTCATCACACCCATAATGTCTGATTTAGATGTTAATCAACGAATTATCCAGGATATGGAAAACATAATTGAATCAAACTGGATGCAAGGTCATATAGGGGGTACAACTTGGGGAAAATTAAAGAGTGGTTTTGATGTTCTTTTTAAACAATTTAATTTACTTGTTCGGCAGAATGAATTACTTCTTAGGGAGCAAAAGAGAACTAATGAGTTGAATGAACAAATTTTGGAAGAATTAAAGAGGATTTCAAAAGATTAATATTAAAAAACATTACTAGAAGTCGATGCATTTGAAGCTAGATTAAATTTCTTCAAGTGAGTTTCAAGTTCTCAATAAGGAAGCAGTGGCCGGTAGTGGCTCGGCCTAATTTATTCTTTTCTTTTTTTAAAGCAGTATAATGCTTGGATGAAAGTTTATGTTTCTTCCCCAGTTGGTATATCCCAAAAGGGAATATTTGGATAAGGTAATTTCAAATTAATCTCATAGTGGGTGATTTTTAGGGTAATTACAGTAATCTCTTAATTCACAATCATATTCGTAGCATTTAGGTGTGGCTGAACATATTTCCCCGTAATCTTTTGCCCCGAATATCCAGAAAAGGTTGTCAAGGTAGGTCATGCTTAAATTTGTTTCTTTTGATAACTCTTCGAATGATTTTATAACTTCATTCAAGTTTTGGTTTTTAAAAATGCCTAAACGTTCTGGGCCACATATTCTCAAGAGGTGAACATCTGGTTTTATTCCAATGATGCCTACGTTTTTTAGGTATTCCATTGTTAGAGGTGGTCCCATTTGTTTAATTTTGTAAGGGCTTTTAGGGTCTGAAAGTAATTTAACTACCTCTTCAAAGCGAGTTTCTTCAATGAAATTATCTATGCTGTTGTAATCTTTCTGTATCTGTTTGAATTGATTAATATTGTGTTTTAAATATTTCATTTGGGGATTGATTGCCCTGTTGCCACATTGGATAGCTTTGACCTGATTTTCCAATTCTTGAGGGTCTGCTTTTTCCAATTTAGTTATATCATAATTTAGAAAAATCTCATCTAAATTGTCCATATTGTTGGCGATGGGTTCCCATGGGCGATTATTGCTCAACATGGAATGGATCATGCCTTTAACATGGTCATTAAGGCTAAAATGGTATCCATTAATTCTTTTATTCGCTGCTTCTTCTTGACCGAGTTCTTTGATTATTTTTTCAAAATCAACAGAATTCTTGGTCAATGTGCTTTTCAACGTTTCAATAATTGTTTGCGGATCTTTTTCTTTCATATAAATGAATTCAACATTATTAAACATAAAGTAGGTACTTATTTTATGAAAACAGGTAAAATCAATTTAAAAAAATAGTTATTCTAGAATCCCCTAATTAGCTACATAGGTCTTAAAATGTATATTATTACTATAAATGGGTGTGGTGTGGTAAAATACATGTAAGTATTTAGATGCGTGACTACGCATCTAAAAAAGGAAGCTGAAACTTGTTATTTTTAGTTTTTTACCACACTATATGTAACTCTTAGTTTAGCTTATACATTATAATGATAAGTAATACCTAATGTTTATAGGGTATGAACTACATAAATAACTATTGGTGATACTGTAATGACAATTTTAAAGCCAACGGTTGATTTAATCAAAACTCAAAGGGTGGTTAAGTCTTGGTTAAAAGATTTAAGTCCTAACTCTAAGGAAAGTTACCTGGAGGCACTTGCTGAGTTTTGCATAGTAAATGATACAAATCCTGAGAAAATGTTAAAAATAATTCACAATGAAGAGGAAGGAAGGTTACCAGCATGGGATCGTTCAATTAATGTCTGGTTTGAGGATTATGATGAATACTGCAAAGAACAAGAACGCTCCAAAAGCACTAGAGACATTAGGCGTACTATCGTCAATGCTTTCATAGGATTTCATGGAATGCCTCAGTATTTGCAAAGAGGACGCAGACGTAAAGTTGAAGGACTGAAAGAGCCTAAAATCCGTGCAAACTTGACCAAAGAGGAAGTTAAAAGAGTTGAAGGGTGAGGTTTAAGGGTTATTTTTTTTGAATGTAGATTTTTAGTATTTCTTCTGTAGTAAATATTTAAAAATATTACTCAAAAAATTAAAAAAATGTATTAATAATATCGTTTTATACAACATTATCATTAATAGGGGAGTAAAAATGGGGGATAATACTGAAAATAATGAAATAGAAAAATTAGAGTTCAATATAGAGTATTGTCAGATTTCTCCTGAAGACGGATTTATTAAATGGAAATACTACTTCAAATACTGGCTAAAAAATCTTAGGTTGCCAATTATTTTCTTATTTATTATCCTATTTTCAATAATCATCCTTCTGATTAGTTATTTATCACAGCCGACAGAATCTTCAAAAGGTCTAAGTGGTGATTTACAAATTGCATTAGCAATATTAACAGCATCACTCACTTTTTTATTAGTGGTCCTTCGTGAGAATTATAATTCTGCCGCTGATAAGCTTGTTTATTTTGAAGGTTTCATGATGGAAGTTAAGAACAATATAGAATACTTAAATGCTAATTATGAAACTGCTCACTTTGAGAATAAGCATATATGCAAAGGAACAATCAACCATACAGATGATTTTAGAATTGAGCCGATTTTTCCTTTACAATTCGAGTTCTGGGAGTTATTAAAGTCTAAAATAAATCTAAAAGACTTAAATATGAATATAAAAGAATTGGAAAGATTTGTTTATGATGTAAGGAGATGTAACAACGTAATTGGCCATAGAAATAATGTAAAACTTTTATATGAAACAACAGCTTTAACTAATAGAGCCAGCTATAACGCTAGCATAATTGTTTTAACAAAATATGCAAGAGAACATCTTTTTAATGCCATGAAAGAACGTGGAATACTAATTCATTTTAATGAAACTAACATGAAACATCTTAAACAGAAAGAAGCTTGTGAATTTGTAAGATATTTAAAAATGTGCATACCCGAATTCGAAAAAATTAAATTCACAACAAAAAATCAAGAGGATTTAGAAAAATCATTTAAAAATGAACCAGATGAATTGTATATTTATTATTACAATAAATACGGTCCTGTAAAAAGTAATAAGAAGCTTCGAAACTGAATAATAGATATGGGTGGTATGAATGGTTAAATGTAAAAAATGTGGCAAAGACAATCCGAATATTGCAGAGTACTGCCAGGAGTGCGGAACGCCATTAAAAAAACCCGAAGATAAAAAAAATAAAAAGTTCGGAGAATTCACAGGCAACACAATCATTGACACAATTATCTGGGTCTTGATAGTGCTAATTGTTGGTGGTTTGTTTGTTAATTATGTTTTAGGGCCGATTTTTTCATTAATATAAAAATAATTTAATAATTAATAAAATTTAGAATAATAACATCCTAGAATATTAGGTGGATCATATGGTCAATAAAAGAAGGTGTCTTTACTCTAGTTTTACCTCATCAAAATAATGATTCCACCAATCTCTAAACTCATTTTACTAACTTTTCAACCAAAAAAGAAAACATACTAAAGGTTAGCCCGTCCCTAACAATTTATTACTTCTTTAACAAATTCAGATGGAAAATCCTTGAGTATTAACTTGGACTACTAATTTTCCTTTTGATAGACTAAAAAATACGCCGTAATACCAAAATTTATATAATCATACTTCCTAATGCTAAAATAACATTTCCATTAAAACTATTAAAGGGGAGGTTATTATGGATAAGGGTGAATTATTAATTGGATTGCCTATATTAGCAGTTTGTTTATTACTACTTTTAGGTCTTCATGATATTCCAACTGAAATATATGTAGGAAGCTCTGGATTTGACCCAAATGTTACTAATCTATATCCAAGTAAGGTTACCTGGACAAACAATGACTCTCAAATCCATCGCATTGTCAGTGATGATGGATTATTTGATAGTGGTAATTTAAGCCCCGGTGAAAATTATACTTACGATTTTAGTTATCATAAAAATAGAATATATAAATATCATGATTCAACAAACACTTCTTTAAAAGGTACCATACAGATTGAAATGGGGCCAGGTCCTTACTAATTCAAAACTCCTTCTACTTCCTGCTTACCCAAAAAAGAAAACATACTAAAGGTTAGCCCGCCCCTAACAATTTATTACTTCTTCAACAAAATTCAGATGGGAAATCCAGAAGTATTAACTTATCCTACTAATTTTCCTTTTGATAGACTAAAAAATAAGGCGTAATACCAAAGATTTATATATAATCACTAGTGACAAATAATGATAATTATAAAAACCGGCTCCGGCGTTCTTATGGTTAGTAAAGAATTATTCAGCAGCATATTTGAAAAATATTCACTTCATAGTACTTAAATTACAATCTGCAGGCATTAATCTAATTTACTTCTTCCGGATGGTTCTATCAACCATCAAATCCAATTTTTCTTGAAAATTGTCATCATATATTTTTAGTCCTGAATTCTCATAAGCAGTCCAAGTTTGCCCTGAAATATCAGAAGGAGTATCTGGACTATCTATTTCTCTTAAAGGTAAAACACGTATTCCCCATGTCAATGCAACTCCCAGTTCTATCATTACATTCGGGTTATGATCAGAAATTTCAAAAATAGCTATATCAGACCCGATTATTTTTCCTGCAATATTATTAAATAAATGTTCTCCAAGTCCTGCAGATAACTTCTCAAAATTTAGTTCAACATGCATATCATCATTTTCTGAGTTAAAATTTGTAATTGATACCTCAAAATGTGCTTTGATTATTTCAATTATTTGATTTGTATCGTAATTATTTGATTCATATTGTAAACCAAAAACAACATTAAGATGATTTTTATCTTGCTTTTTTAAAGCAACAGATTCCCAATCATCGTCAGTGAATCCATAAGGTGAACCCACAGGATTCAATGGTCTCTCGGGAAGTGATTTCGTAAGTTTTTCTTCATTCGCAGGGACTTCTTCTATTATTGACCCACTTTGGTCTGAAAAAATCTCGTGATATAAGTACCTACCTCTTGAAGTAACCCCAATATTAAAAAAATTGTATGGGGTCGTGCCCATACCTCTTAAAACATCTACTGCATTTAAATCTTCTAAATAATTTATAGCATCGTTAATTGTTTCAGCATCGAAATCAGTTTCTTCTTTAATCTTTTTACCCGGTGCTCTTTTTATTTCCTTTTCAACCAATATCTTCAATATATATAGTGCATTTTGTTCGATTGGATTCATATAGATTCCACTCCTCTCAAAAAAATCAAATAATTAATTTATTTTGTGAAAAAATTATGTTGAAAGTATGATTTTTAACCATAAATTTTCTCACCTGTACGTGGGTCTAATATGGCAGTTCCTTGAATTCTAGGTTTTTTTAAGGAGTTACCATTTTTAATGTCATTGTAACCTTGTTTATATCCCTCTTTATAGCCTTGTCTCCACGTTTCAGATACTTTAAGTGATTTTGATACTTCATCAGCATATGGCCAATCAGAATAAGCTTCATTTACCCCTGAGAAATATCCTTCATCATATCCCCGATCGTAGTCATCTCCAGAGCTTTGTGTTTGTGTAGATGTACTTGTCGGTGTTTCACTGTTACTCGATTTGGATGATTGAGCATTCTGTAAAGTATCGATTGTAGTGGGCGATACGTTGGTTGATAAATTTATAGCATAACTAACAGTTAAAATCATTAATAAAAGTAAAATGAGTACTGCAATTGTAAATTTCTTTTTATACCATTTTTTCTGTTGAATTTTAGGTTTTTCAGGTTTTTTATATTTTTTTTGTAGGTTTGAGACTTTTTCGTCTCTTAAAATACTTTTTTCATTTTCTTCAGAAAGATTGTTTCCACAAGAAGCACAGAACTGGCTTATTCCTGTATTTTTAGTTCCACATACCGGGCAGATGGTGTCAATTGATGTTTCTTTAAGATTGGTGTCAATGCCTGCAATAGTTTTGACGTGTTTTAGTTCACCACCACATTCACAAACATCAAAATCTTCAGGAGATTCACCTTCTTGTAATTCGTAATATCCCCCACATTTTTCGCACTTTAAATAACCCAATCAAACTCCCCCCACAGAGAAGTAACACTTTGTTAAAATATGATATTTATCAAACAATATTTAACTTTTTATATAAAATTATTATTGAGTAAGTATCGGTCGAATAAAAAAGAAATTCTAAATCCCCTAATCCACGTTCTACTATTGCCCTTCTCTTAATATCATAATGTTTTTAGTCAATTGTTCATTAAGCCGTTTTAATTTATTATTTTCACTCTGAAGCTCCTTTACTCTTTTTAAGCATGATTCAATCATTAAATTGCTTTTTTTCATATTTTCAAGTGAGTTTTTCGAGAGCTTTCTTTAATTCATCACTATGATATTTTTGCAATTTTTCTAAATTTTCTTCGGTAAAAATAATGACTTCATCACCTTCTTTATGGCTTAGCCCGGGTCCGTAATTAATCAATGGCCGGTTATGAAAATAAATGATAGTCCCGTGAGTTGCTTCTGTTATTGTGTTATCGTTACTATCTTTAAATACAATCATTATTATTCCTCCTTATTGAAATTAAATAGTGTTCTTTGTGTTTTTAATTCCTTTCTCATCATTTCATTTTCTTTTTCCAATTGTTCGTTTATGCTTACCAGAGCTTTAATTATCTTCACGTATTTGTTGCAATGATAAAAATCAAGTTTTATATAGTACATGATTTGATTATAAAGGTTTTCAAGGCTGCCTTTACTTAGAACGTGAACTTGTTCATTTACTGAAAAATCATCCAGGATCAACTTATTAGTGGCAATATACAAACCATTTTGATCATAGGTTATTTGACCTGCTCCGTGTCGTTGTTGGTGTTTTGTTGGCTTTTCTGGTTTTGTTAAAAATTCAGTTTCATACTCTTTTTCATTCATGAGATCACTCCTCCTTAATAGTGGTGTATTTATACGAAAAAGTATTATGGATGTAAAATTAATCAAGAATTGAAATATTAATATATTTGTAATAAAAATGAAGATAATAATAGAAATATAAAATACGGGTTCAAGTATAATTTGAATGGGGTTCAAAAATGAGTACGGTTTCTCAAAGATTTAACAAATTTATCTCAAATCTTAAACTTTCTGAAAATCAAATTAATGATGCTAAAACTAAATATAACAATGTCTGTACAAAATTGCATGATAATTATTATTCAACAAAATATAATGGTTCAACTAAGTTGTTAGTAGGTTCTTATGGGAAGAGAACAGCTATTGCACCTCCTAGTGATGTAGATGTGCTTTTTAAAATGCCTTCTACTGAATATGATCGTTATAATTCATATTCTGGAAATGGACAATCACAATTACTCCAAGATATTAAAAATATATTATTGAAAAAATATCCTAATACGAATATGCGTGGGGACGGACAAGTAGTGATGGTAAATTTTGTTTCTTACAGTATTGAAGTAGTTCCTGGCTTCAAATTAACAAATGGGCATTATTATATTCCGGATACTCATGATGGTGGGACTTGGAAAGAAATAAATCCTGATTTTGAAAAAACTAGTTTAAGTAATTCTAATTCTAGATCTAACGGTAACACAATTAAATTAATTAAAATGATTAAAGCATGGAAGTATTATTGTAATGTTCCAATTAAATCTCTTGTGATTGAATTAACAGCTGTCAAATTTTTAGAAAACTGGCAATATTATGATAAATCCTCAGTTTATTATGATTGGATGATTCGAGACTATTTTGAAAAATTAGTTAATTCAACAAACGATTGGTGTTTTATCCCAGGCACTATCGAAATATTAAATTATGGAGATAGTTGGGAATCAAAGGCTAAAACTGCTTTAAACAATGCTAAAAAAGCTTGTGATTGTGAAGATGACAAAGATAGTTTTGATGCATCCTATGAATGGAGAAAAATCTTTGGGATGCGATTTGAATATTAGTTGGTGGTAATTTGCACAAAAACTCATTAAGTGTTGTAAGGGAAACCTATGGAAAGGTAGTTTACACACATAAAACTTATGAAAAAGCTGCCGATATTACAAATTCTAAATCCAAATGGGTTAAACGTATCAACATTTTTTTACTTTCCTTAACATCAGGAAGTGCAATTGGGGCTCTAGTTAGTCCAGAAATTTTTATCATGGCTACCTCCATTCTTGCCACATTCTCTCTATTTTTTTCAGTATATCAATATAATTTTAATTATGAAGCTTTATCAAAAGATTATAAAGATACTGCTCAAAAACTTTGGCTTATCCGAGAAAAATACCAGAATTTTATTGCTGATATTTTATCTGATCAATTTGATCCTGAAATAATAGCCGGCAAAAGGGATTCATTATTAAATGAACTAAATCAAATTTTAGCCTGTGCTCCACCAACCTTTCCAAAAGCGTACTCTGAAGCTCGGAAATCTTTGAAAATTGAAGAAGAAATGACTTTTAGTTCTGAAGAAATTGATAATTTTTTGCCTGAAGATTTACGGTCAAAAAAGTAATAAAAACACATATTAATCAATATTAATTTATATATTTTCTGTACTAAACGAAAATGACTTTTTGGCATTTGATAAGGTTTTTGGGCCAATTCCTTTTATAGATTTTAATTTTTTCTCGTCTAGGGGTCCTTGTTCAACTCTAAGCTTAACAATCTCTTTAGCAATGCTTCTTCTTATACCTAATATACTTTCAAGTTCATCTAAAGATGCTGAATTAATATTCAGTATGTCTTTTCCTGAAGATTGCTCTAAATAACCCAGAATATCTCCGATTAATAAATATGTATGTAAAACTGCTTTGATTGATTCATATTTTGTAAGTGATGAATGGACTCCTTTTTGAGTTTTATTTAGTGTTAATTGGAGGTAATTACCTATAAAATCCACATGAGCCTTTGCTAACTCCCTATCGGAATTACTTTCAATAGCCTTATCCATAAAAACCCAAATACGGTTGATATATTGAGATTTACCTAATGATCTACCATTTATTTTTTCATCCGTTGGAGGATAAAGTTTATTCGATAATTTTTCAATTAATCTTCTACAAGTAGTAAGAGCCTGTGACCATTCTTCAGGATTATTAGTGTTAACCCGTTTAAATGATAACATTAACTTTTCGGCCAATTCGGGATCTATATCCAATAGTTTATCATCTATCTCCTCTTTTAATACATCAAAAGCCCTTTGAGGAATTTCAGAAAAAGCAATTTTTTTATACAATTTGCTAGCTTTATTATGGGCTTTTTTGCGAACATAAACAAGATTTTTTTGTAGATCAATTTTATAATAAGTACCATCATTTCCTTTTTTCATTCGTACAAGGTCATTATATCTTTCTTCTACAAAACCTATATTCAAATATCCTCCTGCACTTTTATTATCTTTGATAGTAAGTTCTTCTGGGGTGTAATGAATTTTTGACTTTAAATTAAGTTCTTTAAGTGTTTTTATATTATCTTTAAAGTCTTTTAAGGTTTCCTTACTACATTCACCAAATTCTTCTTTCTCTTCATCCAATAAAACTAGTTTTGAAATCATTTTTTCTAATGGTTCAGTGAATTTTGAATTTCCAAGTTGAATCTGACACCATATATAAATGTCATTTTCATTTAAAATATCAGAAGCTCGGGATAATTTTTGAATTCCTGTCAAAACACTACCTTTATGTGATTCTAACTCTTTTAAGGCCTCTCTTAACATATCTTTTGCTTCTTCTGTTGATTTAGTTGTCAAAAAAATACCTCCCTTCTAAAAACCCCATTGCAATGAGAAATGGTAATTGGCGAAAATTACGAATGTTTACTATTTAAAATCCATGTTTTCCTGTTAAATATGTTCTCAGTGTTCTTTTGTAATAATGATAAGCTTGTAATACATTTTTCAAAGTGAATTTTGATTATTTGGGTTTTAGTTACTATTATAAATTATTAAATTTTAAATATTAATATCTCCTTTGATATTTATTATCAACATTATCCGATTTATTTTCATACCATAACTCTACAGTATATGGAAAGAGGTTGATCTGTAGAATATTAGTAAAAAACGAGTTATTAGTTCTCAATTTGATTATAATTATTCAATTAGCACTGTTTTTAAATAAAATCAATAATTTCGTCATTTGCAGCAATAACGAAGCATAAACAAGTATAATAAAGTAATATTTGTGGATATCAAAATATGTGTCTTTTAATCATTATTTAAGGGTGTTAGACTAACCGTACTGGGCATGTCTACATCACCAACGCCTGAATTTTCAAAATCGTATGCACCGACAGCAACAATTCCAGGATAACCATTCAAACCAGCTTTCGCAGGGCAACATGTCATACCTGGTTCATTTCCAGCAGCTGCGACCACAAAAACTCCAGCATTAGCTGCAGCTTTTGCAGCATTACATAATTTACAGTCTCCTTTACAGTCAAAAAGCCCCCATTTTTTGGAGTTTAATCCAACACTAATATTGATTATATTTGCTCCGTTTTCCACAGCCCACTTAATACCATTTATCACGTCTTTTTCTCTTCCTTTCCCCCTTTTATTCATAACTTTCACATTCAAAATTTTACTATGAGGGGAAACTGCAAGAAATAGTAGAGTAACCAATGTGCCATGACCATTTAAATCATATTCTACTTTATCAGAAGAAAAATTAACAGAATCTTTTAAATTGTTTTTAATCCAGGGATGATCAAATAACATTCCTGTATCAAGGATAGCTAATGTAGTCGTCTTAGTTCGGTCTTTTTCCAGATTTTCCTTTAAATTTTTCAAATCAGGATCTAGAATAGGTATAAAATAGGTATCAGACTTTGAATCATAAACTTTATCTAAATAAGCCCCATCAACGCCAGGGTTTCCACTTAAAATTTCAATTCTTTCATCTTCCATTCAAATCCCCTTTTTTTTATTTAATAAATGTAAAAATTAACAAAATTATAGAGATTGTTAATAGAATTAACAGTAAAAAAGGCATTTTTGAGGCTAATTTTTCAGTGAAACTTGAAACTTCAACATCCCCTTTTATGGTCACGTTTTCAGGAAGATATTTGATTGTAATAAAGTTCAATAAAATGCCTATTATCATAATTATTGGTCCTGTTTGTGTTGTTTTCACTGAAAACCCTTCAAAACTTAATTCAAAGTTTGTTGGAGTTCCTATATTTAAAATTGTTGTAATAGCACCTATTATTATCAATAAAATAGCTGTCCAAAATATTGCTGTGAATGTAAAAGACTCCCCTTTTTCTATCATTTCATCACCATATGTGTAGTATAGTTCATATGAAATTATATTATTAAACATATAAATTTGTTTCCATATCATTTAAAATAGTAACATAACCAATTTTACTGAACTTATTTCAAAATAAAATATTCTCTAAAAATATGGTTAATTGGTTCACTAAACAATTAGATAATGATAGTTTAGCACCAAAATGACGAATTAAATAATATCTAAAAAACGGGTCAGCTGCTTTGAAGGGGGATAAACAGAGTCTCCTTTTGTATGTGTTTTTTATCATTTCGTTATCCGCAGAAATGACGAAGTAAAATAATTTTAAGTTTCCTTGTTTAAGTTCAATTTCGATTTTTCACATTCTTTAAGGAATTCATTGGTGTTTTCAACAATGTCAAAACCTATTAACCAGTACCATTTCTCTTTTTCTTCTATAATTTCTTTACATATTGTTTTTATCCTATCATAATTTTTTAAAACTGTTGTTGAAGAATTTAAAGGAGCGTAATTTTCGTCTTCTTGCACTAATTGAATCCCTCTTAAGCAAAAGAGGAATAAAATTCTTCCCATTGTATCGATGATTCCAGCTTCATGTGTTGGATATTCCTCCCATAAAATATCTAAATCCATTAAACGTGGCTGTTCTAAATTATATTCAATTTTTTCAATCATCTCAACTATTTTCGTGAGTTTATTATAGTTCGAAAATTCAGATAATAATAGATTTAAAAATCTGAGATTTTTTTCCCTTTCAAATTCATTTAGATCTATTTTTTTGATAATAAAACTAGATGCTTCAAACCATTGAATTAATAATTCGTCAGAATACTCTTTTTCTAACTCTATAAATCTCATAGGAGATTTTAATGATGATAATGATTGATAAATCTCCTCAAACATGCTAAAATCGCTGTTAATAATTGTTTCCTTGAAAATAGAAAAAATCACATCGATAGTACGATATAGTAATTTCATCAAATTTTGTTTCTCATTAGATTTTAAATCTTTATTTTCGAGGATATTAATGATTTCAAGTATCATATCCCTAGGGTATTTAATTGATCTAGCTTCTCCAACTTTATTTCCACTCAAAAAAGACCAATGATAAATGGAAGAAAACATTGGGACAACAATATTAAAAATTGAATTATCAGTGTATTCAATGGTGTAAAATATAGATTTTTCGAACATTTCTCGTAAACTAAATCCAAACCATTTTATAAATTTTGAATTAGGACTTTTTGATGATCTTTCCGCAATCTCATTGAAATCATCGCCCATTATCGCGAAAAAAGTCCATCTTACGAAAGGATTTTCAATTTTTTCTGAGGGAAATTTTATTTTCAATTTTGAAATATATTCCATGTAATGCTCAAGGTTTACCTAAGGTATATAGAACACCTATCAGTCAAAGACTCCACGGCAGGAAAATATTCACAAGACGAAATCAAGGATTTACAAAGACAGAATAACAAGCTATGTGACATCGTCGCGGAGATGAAAAAAGAAATAAAAGAGTTAAAGGGTGAGGTTTAGATTATTTTTTTTTGATTGAGAATATTTATAGAGTTTCATTCATTATTTAAATTGTTTATGTAAACAGTAACAATTATTAATAATTATAACCAAACACAAAATTGTTTACTCATTTAATTCATGTAGAGGCGTATTCATGGTTAAAAAAGTTAAAATAAAATCAACGCAACCTAAATTAAAATGTTACAATGAAAAGAAACAGGCTTTTGAATGTGCGGAATTAGAAACAAATTTAACAATTATACCAGAAGATAAAGATAAATTTAAAGAATTCTTGAATAATGAATGGAATAATGGCCTTAATATTGATTATCATGAAGGTGGGCGTACTACTGTTTTTACCACAATTAGAATAACTAAACCTATTGCGCTAAAAGACATAAATAATCGAGATCATGATTCGTGGAATTACATATATCGAAAAATAGATTACTTTAAAGATGATTGTATTCGTGCAATAGATATGTGATATTGGGGTAAATTTAAGCCATATTTGGAAATTTGGTGTTTAATTGTTTTGAGGTGTTTTTAAATGCAGGATAAAGAATTTTTAGAATCATATCAATTATATAGAAAACTCAAAATTGATTTACCGGATGACATAACTGAAATTCCATTACCTAGCATTAATCTCTTTTGCAAAAATTGTGAATCCGTTCAAACGTTCACTATGGCAGATAGGCGGGACATGTTCGGAAAAATAATAAATGACCATCCAAAAGGAATACCTGCATCAGTAACAGATCCAAATACAATTTACGTACGAAATATGGCTTATTCATCAAGTGGTGCGATATTAAATGTTACCTATAATTGCGTAGGTTGTGGGGAATTCACTTATCATTATGCAATTAAAATTGGTGATGATTTAGATTATATCATGAAAATAGGTCAATTTCCGCCATTAGACATTTCTGTGGATAAAAATCTTAAAAAAATGCTTGGAGAACATGAGGATACTTATAAAAAAGGTTTAATCTGTGAATCCCAAGGATATGGTATTGGAGCTTATGCTTATTATCGTCGCATTGTAGAAAAAGTCATTGATGGACTTTTAGAGGGGATTAATGATTTAATAAGCGATGAAAATAAGGAAGAATACAAAGAAGCTTTGGAACAAGTGCAAAAATCCCATTCAGCCCAAGATAAGATAAATATTGTAAAAGATTTGCTTCCCCCAGTTTTAATGCCCGCAGGGAATAACCCTTTGAAATTGTTATACTCTCAATTGAGTAGTGGCATACATTCTTTGTCAGATGATGAATGTTTAGAAAGAGCAAGTAACATAAGAAATATACTGTTATTTCTAGTTAAAGAGACAATCAACCACCAGAATTCATCTAAAGAATTCAATGAAAGTATGAAGGAGCTTTTAGCCAAAAAATGACTGTTTAGGTTGGAATGGTGTGGTTGATGAATCCAAAAATAGATCCTGAAGTGGCATTGAAAAAAGTTGATTTATTCCTTAAAGAAATTGAAGATAAAAATCTACTTGGAAAAAAGTATAAGGAAGGTTCTGGAGATTTAAAACGTATAATCAAAGAAATAGAAGGCCTATTAAGAGCTGCATTTTCTGATAGTCGGAAAAGGATTTCACAATACCATCCAAATTACATTCGTATATCTGGAGTAAGGGCAGATTTTGAATCAGAATATATTTCAGAGGTTAAATTAACAATTGATAATTTATTAACCCTTAAAAGTGAATTAAATTTATATATTGATTCAAAAAATGCGCAAGGAGTTATTGGTAAAGAAGAGGTATCTAAATCTCATAATGCACAATACTATTTTGAAAATGTCGAAAATTTTGCTTTAGGAGATATAAACAACTACAATGCCACAATTTATTTGAATGCACTAATCCATGCTATTGAGGAATCTGAAGAGATCCCTAAAGAAAAAAAGAAAGATTTAATTCATAAAATTAAAAATATTGCCAATAATCCTTATGTTACAGGGATAAGTGCAGGAATCATCGTAGAGGCTATAAAAACAGGTTTAGTTGGGAAATGAGGTTATGATGATGGATCCTCTTACATTGGCAGTAATTGGTGGTGTAGCTGGAACAACTACTAAAGAAATATGGGATTTTGCAAAAAAATGGTTAAATATTTATTTTAAAGATCATCAACCTCAAGCACAACAAAAAGCTAATGAAAATGGCCTCGATTTTTTAGTAGAGTTAGGTAATAGACTTCAAATACTTGAAGATAAGATAAATGATAATAAAGAGATGAAAAAATGCATGGAAAATGCACTTTCAGACCCTGATTTTTCTGCAGTTTTATATAATGCATTAATATCTTCTGCACGTACTTCTTCACATGAAAAACATAAATTATTGGCATTGATTGTTGAGGATAGGCTTCAATCAAAAGATGAATCTTTAAAAGCAATAGTAAGTAGTATGGCTGTGGATGTTGTTCCTCATCTTTCAACTAAACATTTACATTTGTTAGGAGTAGTTAGTGTATTTAAGTACATTTCTCAAGAAATTGACATACCAAAATTATCTGATGAAGAAGCACGTGTATGGTTTACAAAATGGTTATTTAAAGGTCTTTCACCAATGTTACCTATTGAAACAGTAAATGATATTGATTTTGAGCACTTAATTTCTGTTTCTTGTATCCAAGATGTGTTTGTTAAAAGTCATGTGGCACCTTATAATTTTATTAATTATATTCAGTCTAGGAAACAATTTAGGCATTGGACTGCAAATGAATTCATGAAATCTGAAATAGGCAAAGAAATCAAAGTTTTATGGCCAGAAATAGGGAATATTAAGTTAACTTCTACTGGTTTATTAATTGGAATTAATACTTATGAGGCTTTGACAAATCAAACTGTGGATTTGGATAAACATATCAAATAAAAATAAGAATGGAAAAACTTTTGGAAATAAAAAACCCCAAACTCAAAACTCCTTCTCCTTACTTATCAACCAAAAAAGAAAATAGAATAAAGGTTAGCCCGCCCCTAACAATTTATTTCTTCTTCAACAAAATTCAGATGGGAAATCCTTGAGTATTAACTTATCCTACTAAATTTCCTTTTGATATCCTTAAAAATACGGTGTAATACCAAAGTTTTATATATAATCACTAGTGACAAATAATGATAATTATAAATAATGGTAAATTATAATTAATATCAGATTATCTCACATTAAGTATCATATTAGATTACGGTGATAACCATGCTCACATCAGTCCAGAAAGAAATACTACAGAGTCTCATAAATTTATATCGCAATTCCGAAGGCATGTCTGTCAAAGGGGAGGAAATAGCTGAATTAATGAAGCGTAACCCTGGAACTATCCGTAATCAGATGCAATCCCTCCGTAGTTTGGGACTGGTCAAAGGGGTACCAGGGCCTAGAGGGGGATATAAACCAACTATTAAAGCTTACCATACATTAAACATCCAGGACACGGATAAAAAGAGTCAGGTGCCCATATACAAAGGCGGGGAACTTGTAAAGGATATTTCCGTGGCTAAAATCGAGTTCACCAGTATCCCTCATCCTGGAGAATGTGAAGCAGCCATTAAAGCAGTGGGAAACATTAAAATCCTGGATTTAGGGGATAAAATACGAGTAGGCCCCACACCTGTAAACAAACTGGTAGTGGATGGAGTGGTGGTTGGTAGGGATGATATGGACAACATACTCCTCCTGGACACTACTGGAATCCGTAGCATCCCCAAAAGAAAAGTAATCGAAGTAGCCACACCTAACATAATCACCCTGGACGGATTAACCACCATACGGGATGCAGCCAGGGTTTTATCCACTAACAACATTGAAGGTGCACCGGTAATGGATGATGGGGAAATCAGAGGAATGGTAACCTTATCTGACATCAGCCGCGCCCTGGCCGAGGCTCGGGAAGATATGAAAGTGGTGGATATAATGACTAAAAACGCTATAACCGTCAACGAAGATGTGGTCATTGCTGATGCCATTGAAATCATGAATAAAAATCAGATCGGCCGCTTAATAGTGGTTGACAAGGCAGGAAACGCACAAGGAATCGTCACCCGCACAGACCTTCTCGATAAAATAGCAGGCTTAAAATAGCTATTAATGGATTATTCTGATCAATTAGGTTAATTTCTTAAATTAAATTCTTTTAAGAGCATTAAATTTAACCCCTATTTGAATTAATCATGATTAATATATACATATAATTATTTTTTTCCACAGATTCCAGACTGAAATTTTTTCACAATCCAGACCGAAATTTTTCACAAATTTTAAAGTTAGAAACTAATTTTAAATAAACCATTGAATAAAACTAAAAAATAAGACCATCCTTATTTACAGTTTTCATTTAACTAACTTTTATTCAGATTATACTTATGCTACTTAGATGGGCTTTTATCCAATATTTACAGGAAGTGCAAAAACTGAAGATTCAACACATGAAAATAGACCCTGGAATGACCACCCTCCAGTTAATGGAAGAAATGGGGAAAAGCGGAGTTTTAGGGGCTGGTCGACTATACCGGGCCACTAAACTCCTGGCAGAACTAATGGAGGATGAGGAAACCACAGTCTTCCTGAGTGTTGCCGGGCCAATGGTCCCTGGTGGTCTTAGAAAAATCATCCGGGATCTCCTGGCTGACGGCCATGTGGACGTGCTTATAACCAGTGGAGCCAACCTCACCCATGATCTTTTAGAGGCATTCGGAGGTTCACACTACCGGGACCATAATGAAACTGATGAACAACTCTGTCAGATGGGTATGGGTCGCATTGGAGACATATACACCAAATCAGAAGATTTCGAAGTATTCGAATCAAAAATCAACACCATCCTGGGTGAAATCTCTCAAAAAGAGGATCACATGAATATCCGCCAGTTTCTAACCGAGATTGGGAATTGTATCCAGGACCCGGAATCCATTATCCACACCGCAGCAGAGAAAAACATCCCCATATACGCACCGGGCATTATTGACAGCATGCTTGGATTGCAACTCTGGATGTTCACCCAGGAAAACCAGCTCACCCTGGATGCAGCTGGAGACATGCACGAACTATCAGACATAGTCTACGGATCCGAGAAGGTAGCCACTGTAATACTAGGGGGAGGACTGCCAAAACATTACGCTCTGGCCTCAAACATACTAACTGGTGGAGTTGACGCAGCGATACAGGTAACCCTGGACCGCAGTGAAGCAGGAAGTCTGAGCGGAGCACCATTAGAAGAAGCCAAATCATGGGCTAAGGCCAAATGTGAATCCAAACTGGTAACCGTGATTGGAGATGCCACAATAATCTTCCCAATGATGGTGGCCGGGGCTCTGGAATTAATAAATAAACGTGATCAGGATGAATAAATCTGACAATACCAATCAACCTAAGATGATTCAAAGATAACATAATCAATAAGTTATAAAGATGATTAACAAAGAACTAAGATGATTAATAAAGAACAATTATAAAGTGAAACTAATTTTAAGGAGTTTTAAAAGTTTATGCTTTTAGAGGCAATTCTATACGCATTATCCGGATTTTTCATGAAATTCTCTGATGATGCACTGGACATGGAGAACAACACCCTCCTGGGTGTCATGGGTGGGATAATCTGTGTGGTAGGAATAGGATATCTGTCAGTGAATTTTACTGATGCTGCTACCATCTTCCTGGCCATACTCCTGGGAACCCTCTTCTCAGGTAAAGTGGATAAAGTGGGCCACCTGGTCACCTTAATTATTTTCCTGGCGATCCTGGCAGTGTTCGGCATACCTGAAATTGGATTAATAGCCCTGGCCATGTGTACCATTGCGGCCTGGTTGGATGAAGTGGGAAACGATAGGGAAAGTTTAAAAGGAGTAAAAATCGTAGAAACATTCTTCAACTACCGCTGCACCATGAAAATAACAGTTCTAGTATTATCCATTTTAGGTGGTCTGCAGATGATCTACCCTCAGATTATGGGAGTGAACTCCCAACTTCTGGGAATGAACCTTTTCCAGCCAGTAACATTCATCTATTTCATACTATTCGACCTGGCATATGAAATGGCAGGTTTAAAGTTCAATAGAATCTATGATGGAATTAAGGGCATCTACCGGGTCATGAGCTAGGTATATGCTCCGGCCCACAATAAGTGCATCTGCAAATTCAAGGGTATCTTTAGGATCTCCTCCCTGCACACCCACTCCAGGGGATATCATGAACGAATCTTCACCTATTATCTCCCTTATTTTTCCCAGACGATCCAGACGGGTGGAAGGACCAACATAGTTACTGATACCCATCTCCACACCCATACGGGCTATGTCCATGGAAACTGGCTGCAGGAACCGGGATGCTCCGGGGTGTGACATTTCAGTGAGTAGAAAGATCTCCTTACCCTGCTTGTTGGCCGAGTCAAGACAGCTGGCAGCACTGTCAGGTCCTACAAAGCCATGCACGATAATGGCATCGGCACCAGCCTGGAAAGTCACATCAGCAATCTTCTCATTGGTGGCTGGTATGTCTGCAACCTTAAAATCACAGATAACCCTACAACCATACTCTGCTTTAACCCGAGTCACAGATTCCAATCCCTCAGCTAACACCAGGGGATAACCAATCTTAATTGTGTCCAGGTAATCGGAAACATTATCCATCAATTCCATGGCTTTTCCCATGCTGGGAACATCCAGGGCCAGGATTATCTTGTTTTTAACCTCCATGGGAGTAGTTATGTTTTTGATCTTTAAATTATTTTGTATGCATTTATTGGTTAGTTCATCCCCTATGTTAATATTCAATCTACCCCAATTATCTCACTTAACCTTACCAATTAATCAAAATAGGCCCGGAATTTAACATACCTTTATAAGCTCTCAAATCAATATAAAGTCAGCCATTTTTAATGGCAAATTTGGAAGTGAATATAAATGTTCGGAAATAGTTACGGAAGAGATGAAAGGGAAAATTCCTCCCCCATTACTGAAGGGGAAGAATACGATGTTAAAATTGAAGATTTAGGTAGAGATGGTGACGGCATTACCCGTATTGAAGGTTTTGTTGTTTTCGTTTCAGGAGCTAAAGTCGGAGATGAAGTTAAAATCAAAGTTAACTCTGTTCGCAGAAATTTTGGTTTTGCAGAAATAGTAGAATAAACTAGACGTAATTCTTGAAGCGAAATAAAAATCAATTTTATTAAGTTTTTTAAGAATTCACATTTTTAAAAGCCAATTTAAGGCAAATTATTTGGAAGTGAATATATATGTTCGGAAGTAATTACGGAAGAGATGAAAGGGAAAATTCTGCCCCTATTACTGAAGGGGAAGAATACGATGTTAAAATTGAAGATTTAGGTAGAGATGGTGACGGCATTACCCGTATTGAAGGTTTTGTAGTTTTCGTTTCAGGAGCTAAAGTCGGTGACGAAGTTAAAATCAGAGTTAACTCCGTCAGAAGGAACTTCGGCTTCGCAGAAGTAGTTGAATAAGTAACTTATTCATATAAATCTTCTAAAATTCAGATAAAGGGGATAAAATCCAATTTTATTCCTTTTTGAATTATTTTTTCTTAAATTTTACTAGTTTTTAATCCATTCCTTTAGCTCATTAAATTCTATTATTATCAAAAAATTCCTATTATTCTCAAAATTATTCTCAAAAATTATTTTATATCTATTAACATCTGATTTTGGAATAGGGGTATTCACAATTTTCATTTACTTAAATTCATTTAATTATTTCATTTTCAGTTTATGAGAATAATTCATTCAGTTTATGACTATTAATATTATCCTTATTCGAATTTTATCATAATTTTATCAAATTTATTAATGTATTAGTTTTTTATAGAGCGTAGATTGTGAGAATACATTGAAATTATGCATCAATAGGGGTGAAATTGGGACAAATTTGGGAAAATTCATTTAAGTGATCAAGAGGAATTTAGTTATTGTGTGGTGTTTATTTTAACACTACACGCCCCCCCCCCCCC
>Ga0209340_1000680_pt1 | contig 32677 bp, 27 predicted proteins | sample EPASupsiteSAE323_FD_187266 | JGI IMG/M metagenome (GOLD analysis project Ga0209340, IMG submission 187266) | Bioremediated contaminated groundwater from EPA Superfund site, New Mexico - Sample SAE3-23 (SPAdes) (version 2) | ecosystem: Environmental > Aquatic > Deep subsurface > Groundwater >... | reverse complement strand
CCAGTCAACTTCCAACTGTTCGCCGGGCTTGCGCTGGATGTGCATAGTGGCCTTGGTTTTGGCCGCATATTTGCGGTAATGATTGCAGTATTGGGTGTACTTGAGAGGTATCTCGTTACGCAACTGACACTCATTGCAATACTCGGCCCAGAGCAAGCTTAAGGTAACGCCCTTATGGGCCAGTTCCTTATGGATGTGTTCACAGTCTGGCTTATTGCCAGATGAACTGGCAACCTTTTCTGGGAATAGCCTGACTTTCAGATCTTCCTCCAGAAGATCATCCGGCAGTGGCCAGTTCAGGCCTTGACGGTGGGAACGCGATAGAACTTCGGAGACGGTGTTTCTGGAGCATTGCAGACTGGCAGCAATACTTCGTTGGCTGAGCCCCAGACTGCTCAATCTTAGGATTTCACGATAGCTAACCATTAAAAAACCCCCTACGGCTTATTTGCGGGTCATTGTAACCGCGCAACTTCCATTTTAGGAGATTTCAGCAATAGGTGGCTCTGGCGTTAACATCGTGGCTCTATGTGATTAACATGATGGCTCTGAAACATTGAACTGGTGGCTCAACTGGCACTAACTTATTCATTATTGCAAAGTTAACTTAATTATAGGTACACTTAAGTCGATTTGAATGTCTATAACCCCGGTAAAATCAGTGTTTGTGACGTTATAAAATGTACAGTTTTTTTACTTATTGATTTTATTGATAGGAGAGACCGAAATATAGCCATTTTATACCATTTTGGCAAAACGAATATACTAGTTTACATAATGTTCATTATCGGAAGTTGTAAAAGAGGTTTAAACGGGGTAAATAATGGTTGTATAGGGCTTTGTGGCTTTTCACATAATAATTTCAAATATTATTGGAGTGATTATTATGGAAAAGCATCAATCCAGAAAAGACAATCAGGATCCTGATGAAGCTCTCATCACCTATCCGAAAACCATTGAATACCCCGTTAAAGATGACAACATGAATAGGAATGGCAAATAGGCTCTCGCTTGGAGAGCCTCCTGTTTTTTATCTGTATGATTGGAGGTGCGTATATTGATCGATACCAAAAAGCACGAAAAAAATGCTCCGGATATCCCGCTTAAGTCGTATCCGGCCACTACCGATTACGAATCAGGCAAAAACCAGCCATAATTCCGTTGATTTTAGGTTCATTTTCGCTGGCTTTTCAAGATTGGGCTCTAGGAGCCCCAAAATGACGCTTTAGATTAATTTGTATATTGGACATCAATTTGCCTCATTAAAAGACCACAGAGGGGCTTGTGCTAATGCCATATATTTGGTAATTATGTCTTGCTATTTAATTAGATATATTTCAATAAATGAGGCCGGATAGTATGCCGGCCCATATTTTTTGCAGTGCTTTCTATATACCTTTACTATTATTGTATAGTTATATCAGCAGGCTTAAATATTAGTAGTGCTTAGCAGGAGGTTTTTTGCTTTGTATGTTGCATATGGATATGCCGAACTTCATCTCCCCTACTCCCATTCACTGAAGGAAAAGAGGGGAATAGTACATGGCGTATCCACCCGTATTAATAAGCGTTTTAACGTCTCCCTGGCCGAAGTTGATCACCAGGATCTCTGGCAACGCTCGCGCTTAGGTTTCTCTGCGGTCAGTCATGATATGCCGACCCTGGAATTGATCATATCCAGTGTCCGTGAAACGATTCATGGATATAGCGATGAAATGGAAGTGCTCGATTTTATATATGAGATAACCAGCCTATAAGTGGGATGGTTTAATCTTGCCCCCCGCTTCTCTTCTCAATGGCTTTTAGTAAGCTGACGACTGACCAGATAATTTATTTATTGTTAACATAATAAAAGTTATAGTCAACTTATCTATCGCTGATCCTAACAGAAGCTGCTACTACATTCCGTCACCATTATCTGCATGCTATTATTGAAGTCTTATAAAATTATGTTCATCTGGTGATATGGGTTCGCCGGGTGCTGGAAACATTTAATCTACCCTGCGACAAGCTGGCGTTTCCACGCACCGTCGTGGCACCTCCTGCTCGGCCTCCCCTGGCAACTGCCGGTGTACGGTAAGATACTTCGGCGGCCTCCGCACTTCTAATTACGCGCCGCTGACTATTTTCCGTATTACGGGGAGCCGGCGCCGTGACTGAACGAACCTCTGGCGGTGTAGGAGGTGAGAGATTATTGCCAACTCCGGCGGATTCCGTTTGGTAATCTTTTTTGGCCGCGCCGCCCACCTTCCAGCTCTTTCTGATGTCCTGCGATTCATCCCATACTGCTTCACTGGCAATCATTCTGGGGATTACGCTCAGAGTCTCCGCATAATCATCGAATAAATCCAGCATCTGTACATCTGACCAGAGCTCGGGGAATAACTCGCGAAAGTACTCTTGATTCCCTTTGTAAAAGGCCTCCTGCGCCTCAGGATTGTTAAGATAGTTTTTATTAAGCTGATAATACCTGGAAGCCACAACCTTGGCCAGACATAAAATGCCGGCGGTTATTTCACGGCTAACCAACCAGCTACCGGGAGTACGGTATTCAAATCCTCCATGGTTTTTTAAGCGGTATTCGCCCAGCAAGCCATACTTTCTTCTTCGCCTAATCGCCGTCCCAGGGTTCTCGATAAGAAATGAAGCTATCCCTACATAGTTGTCCAGGGCTCTTAAAAGCCCGCTGTCCAGCTTGATATTGCTGAAATGGATATGACCGCCTATGGAAAAGCCGGCAAAAGGCTGGCTGCCGGCTACCCACTTTAGGTTACGGTAAGGAGCCATACGCGCAGCCTGGTCCAGACACTTCCTGATATTTAACGTCAGATCCAGGGGACAATAGGCCGGTGCAGGTCTGACCTCCGCTACCGGCCGCTGCTGCCGGTTAGGCACCCGTATGTTATCGCAGCCGATCTGTCCCTCGCGAGGGAAAAACTGCGAAGCGGATACCATTTTACCGCTTTTGGCATTGGCCAGCATAAACTCCGGATCGGCTCCCAGTTTAATATCCTTGGCCGCAATTGTTCTGTCCAGTTCACGTATATGACCAATCTTCTCAATAATTTTGCTCAGGTCCTTATCCCTTAATTCCGGGGAAGGATCAACCCCGACTATCTTGAATCTTCTGCGCGCGGTAAAATCTATATTGACGAGCCCCAGGTCCAGGCCCAGCAGCAATATAACCCGGCGGGCCAATTCAGCTACCTTCGTGTTTTCTATTTCTTTTATATATCTGGCCTTTTCTCCGGTCTTGAGTATGGTATTAACCTTAATGGATAATATCTCGTGGTCGCATATAAACACTGAGTAATTACGGTTTATCGTTTCATCACCCTGGGGTCCGCAGTATATATTATTAGCAGCCATCATACGATAAATAGCCTCATGGTCATAGCAGAGTCTGACGGCTGATATGGTATTAAAGGTCCGCTTAATCCTTGATTCCGGGTCAGAAATTTCTGTCACCCAGAAGTTCTGGTCTTCAATAGCGGTCTCATATTGAGAAGCATTAGTCCAGTTGGCCTTCAGCATCTCGTGCAGCCTTTTCCCAGTCTGATTGGGCAGATAAACGAATTTCAAGTTCATCTAATCATCATTCCTCATGTTCTTTTTGTAACCAATATACCGGGCATAGTCCATTAAGTATTCGAAATGACGGTAGCGTATATCATCCTCATCGAAACTGGCCGGCTTGGAATTTATCTCGAGAATCCACAGGTGGCCCTCATCATCCGCGGCCACATCCAGTGACAATATGGCCAGATTGATACCCAATTCCTTATCAAGAATCTGACCGGCCATTATTGTTGTCTTCTTTAGCCGGTCCGAAAAAGTACTAATGGTATCGGGTGAATTAGCAAAAACCTCGCTGATTACCTGGTCAAGATCCTCCAGATGTCCACCGTTGGGGATATGTGTTACGAAGGCATTTTTAGCGGCGACTCGGGCGCCGGCACCTGTGAATACCCAGTTGCCCTTTCCGTCTTTTTGCACCTGACTGCGAATGTCAAATACCCGTCCATGGTAAGTTGCTACTGGAACCCCTCTCTGTATCAGATAGCGTTTTTCAGACACCCCTATCACCGATAACTCTCGATACAAAGAGTCTAAACTTACACAGTGCCGCCAGTGTTCATGCCTTGACTCCGCCCGGGCATAAAAAAAACCAGTTCCCCGGGGATCCCGGTTGAGCTTGATAATTCCTTTGCCCTTGCTGCCATTACGGGGTTTAAGGAATATTTCACTGTACTTGCTGCAGAAATGCTGCAGGGTTCTGCGGGAATATAGATCGGTATCGGGCAATAACCCGGCGTCCTGCCCACTGCGGCGAAAGGCTTGATAAACCTCCCATTTCTCCAGGAAGCGGGTATTAAATAACTCCGTTCCGGTTTCCATCTCAAATCGCCTAAGTAGTCTTTGGGCGCCTTCGGTCTTCTCGATATTGCGGTATAAAATTCGGTTATAGACGATATCGGGAAAGGGAAAAGTGCGCACCACCCAATTCTTTTGACCTGAAAGCACCAGTCCCTTTATCGTTCTTTGCTGCCAATTAACATCTGCCGGGTAGAAGAAAAACAGGTCCACTTCCTTTTGCCTGGCGTGATTAAACATTTCCCTGAATATACGAGCCTTTTTGCCGGTTGGTATGCCCTGGTTGACGTTCTTGCCGCTGGTAAGGACGCCAACCAGGGCATTTTGGCCGACTCTGGTATTAGGGGAAGGGTTGGCAGCGTGCTTTTTTGGGGGATCAGAAATGACTACTCCAGCTCTATTACGCGGCATTACATAACCCCTTTGTACATCATTTAATGCCATAATATGAGTAAAGTTAGTCACTGGTGCGCATTTTTATCCTTAGAGGATAAACATTGTACGGGTAATCTATGTGCATCAGAAAACGAGAAAACCCTGACGATTCTCGCGGGAAACCTCGTCAGGGCTTGTATTAAACTGCTTAAATTCTAAACATTAAAACGGAAGTGAACGATTTCGCCGTCCTTGACTATATACTCCTTGCCTTCCAGCCGGAACAGGCCTTTTTCTTTGATAGCCGTCATCGACCCCAGCTCTTTCAGTTCATCATAATTTACCACCTCAGCCCGGATAAAGCCGCGCTCGATATCCGAGTGAATCTTGCCGGCCGCCTTGCGGGCAGCCGTACCCTTTTCAATGGTCCAGGCCTTGACCTCGTCTTCGCCCACGGTAAAGAAAGACATCAGCCCCAGGTGGTCATACATGGTCCGTGATATCTTTACTATCCCGGCTTCTTCTATGCCAAGTTCCTCCATAAAGACCTCTCGTTCTTCCGGGCTCAGTTCCATAATATCTCTTTCAATACTGGCCGATACCTCAACCACCGGCAGACTGCAGCGCTCACAATAGGCGTAGACCTCTTCTTTACCCGGAAAATCATGACCAGCCAACTGCTCCTCAGATAGATTTAAACCAACCAGCAAGGGTTTTAGGGTGAGGAATTGATAGGCCACCAACAACTCATGATCACTACCACTCAGTTCGACTGATGACAAAGGCTGCTCGTTTTCGAGTGCCTGCTGCAGTTTCTCCAGCAAAGACAACTCGTCCAGCATCTGGCTCTTCTTTTTATTCGCGTTGATCCGCTCTATACGTTTCTCGATGAGATCAAGATCCGCCAGCAGTAGTTCGTAATTAATGGTTTCTATGTCACGTACCGGATTAATGTTGTCGCCGAAAATAGGAATGGATTGGTCATCAAACACCCGCACTACCATTAACAAAGCATCCGCCTTGCGCACCGCATCCAGGAAAACGGCTGCCGCCCGATCCGCTCCGGGAACCAGGCCAGGAATATCGACTACTTCCATCTGTGCATAGGTGGTCTTCTTGGGTTTAAACATCCCGGACAAATCATCGATTCTGGCATCCGGTATCCGGGCCATAGCCACGTTGGCCTTATTGCCGCTATGGACCCGGGAGGTACTCTCGGTCAATAATTCAAAAATGCTGGTTTTCCCCACCATGGGCATACCAATAATCCCAAGCTGCATTAATTAAAACTCCTTATTTTCATTAGTCACAGATTATAAATATGAAGTATTTCACACTAGTAGTTAACATAATAAATGTTATCGTAAACTTCTTCGTTTTCGCTTGTAAAAAGATCTGCGTCAATCATATAAATCTGCGTTATCTGCGTCTATTAACCCCTCGTCACTTCAGGCTGATCTCGGACAGGGCCAGGATCATGAAGATACCGGTGACGGCTATTCCTATTACCAACAGTATATATCCCCCGTTCGCACTGAACTGGTATAGTCGGCCCGCATTGCTCATGCTGAAGAAGAACAGGGCCACGGCCAAAACCAGCAGGAGGATTACAAAATGAGGCACCCCGGAACCCGGATAAAACATACCCAGATAGCCGGCGAATATGGCCAGGAAAACGATGTTTAACCAGAAGAGAATCTTATAGAAGGGATCATCTGACATGCATTCACCCTTGATCTCCGGGTCCATCAGGTCCATGTCAACAACCTTAACAGTATGGCCGGTCTTCTGAGAAAGCGTGTCCAACATAGCCGGCAAATCCTTTTCTGTGGGAGTCAAGCCGTAAAAACCACTGGAGCTTTTCAGGTAAACAAAACCCTTTAAAGGATGCGTGGCATACATACGTACCGAGCCCAGGCCTTTAACAATATGCAAGCCAATCATATGCCCCGGCCAACTGGTGCCAAATACTGAGTAGAGGTTGCTCTTACCCTTTACATGGATAACATGCTCTACTTCATTCCAGGGAATCTTGATTTTACGGATACCCCAGCGGATATGCAGGCCGTCATCTTCAGCCTTGTATGCCATATTGAGGGAGCTTAAAAACAGGTAGGCATAAACGGCTAAGAACAGATAGGCTGGTATCACCAGCATCAATCGCAAAGTGGCAAACTTTGGTTCGCCCAATGAATAGTTGATGCCCCAAAATATAAAACCGAAAATAATGATTCCCATAATTAGCGCGAATAATATTCCGGAGGTTTTCTGCAATTTGAAAAACATAATCTCTCCCCCTACTTCTTTGTTTAATCATATATATTCAGGGCTTTTGCCCAATATAGCCAGACTCATTTATACTCATAAAAACCGTGGCCGCTCTTTTTTCCCAAATATCCGGCCCGGACCATAGTGGAAAACAGGGTGTGGGGACGATATTTAGGATCGCGGAACTCATTATAAAAGGTGACAATGACCGAATACAGATAATCCAAACCGATGCGGTCGGCAATCTCCAGTGGTCCTTGCTTCATGCCAGCCCCCAGTTTCATTGCCAGGTCAATCTCTTCCCGTTCAGCCAGGCCGTCGCCCAGGACATGAATGGCTTCATTCAGATAAGGAACCATAACCCGGTTCACAATGAAGCCGGGGCTCTCCCGCTTGACCACTACGGTCTCTTTACCTATCTTTTCGCAGAAGTCCTGAGCTAATTGGAGTGTTTCGTCCGATGTGTCCATGCCGCGGACCAACTCGACCAGGCGTACAGCAGGGACCGGATAAAAGAAATGCATTCCCATAACCTTCTCCCGGCGATGAGTAGCCGAGGCTATCTCACTGATGGATAATGAAGAGGTATTGGTTACCAACACGGTGTGCGCGGGACATATGTTATCGAGTTCGGCAAATAGCTGCTTTTTTACCGCCATGTTCTCAACCACGGCCTCGATGACCAGGTCGACATTACCGGCTACGGCTAGATCGGTAGTTCCGGTAATTCTCCCCACGATATTATCTTTATCTCCGCCGGAGAGCACCCCGGCTTTTGCCAAAGCCTCCAGGTTGCGTTTTATAGATTTCAGTCCGTCATTAACCAGACTGTTCTGCAGATCACGCAGTATTACGGAATATCCTGCCCGGGCTGCTTCCTGGGCAATTCCTGCCCCCATAATCCCTGCTCCCAGCACTGATATCTTCTTCAATATAATTCCCCTTCCCCGCAGCATAACCTGGCCAAAACCTGTCAGGCACCGACTATAATAAAATCTAACTAATCTGGTGTTTATTCAATTTCTTATAAAGGAGTGAACGATGAATATTCAATAAGCGGGCCGCCTCATTACGGTTTCCGTTACACCGGTCCAAGGCCTCTATAATAGCCTTTTTTTCAGCCATAGCAACTGTATCGGACAGGCTGGCGTTTTCGACGGCTACCCGGGATACGTTTTCATACCTCGTTTTCCTGGCCGGCTTATTAAAGCACGGCAAATGCTGCGCTTCTATCAGCCCCTTGTCATCTTCCACAAAGTTCATAGCCCGTTCCAGTATATTCTCCAGTTCCCGTACATTGCCGGGAAAATCGTAATTGCTCAAGAGATCCCGGGCTTCCAGGGTGATGCCAAAGACACTGATTCCCAGCCGGTCGGAGATCTTTTCAATCAAATAATCCGTCAAATAATTGATGTCATCTTTGCGTTCCCTGAGCGGAGTAGTCTCAATATTGACCACATTCAGCCGATAATAGAGATCCTCGCGGAATTTGCCCTGCCGAACCAGTTCCTCCAAGTCGCTGTTGGTGGCCGCAATCACCCTGACATCTACCTTTATGGTCCTGACTCCCCCTAAGCGCTCAAACTCAAATTCCTGCAGCACCCGCAGCAACTTGGCCTGTATGCTGAGTTGCAGATCGCCGATCTCATCCAGGAAGATAGACCCACCGTCAGCCAACTCAAATTTTCCGGGTTTTCCGCCCTTCTCCGCGCCGGTAAAAGCGCCTTCGTTATAGCCAAATAACTCGGATTCCATCAAGGTTTCGGGAATTGCCGCGCAGTTTACCTTGATAAAAGGCTCGTTGCAACGCGGACTGGCATGGTGAATGGCATGAGCCAATAGTTCCTTGCCGGTGCCGGATTCGCCTTGGATCAAGACCGTTGATGAGGTCTTGGCCGCCTGGGCGGCAGTATTTCTCAGCTTTTTCATACTGGGTGACATGCCGATGATCTCGTTAAAGGTATATTTGCTCTCGCGGATATTCTCCAGTTCCGTCCGGTAATACTCGATGCGCTTCTGCGCGATACCTAATTGCCGGGAAAACTCATTGGCCTTGCGGGCATCGGATAACAAATCGCGCCCCAGTCTCTCCATCATTGGAATGGTTTCAATAATATGCTTGTCCCGAATAGTATCAACCATAGTGCCCAGGACCTCATGGGCCGTACTGCTGATAGAACGGATATAACCCTTTTCGTCAATGCCGAACATGGCATTGCCTCGGTTATCGAAGTTGTAGGCACCATATAGTTTATAGCACTCGCGGGACAATGCGTTTAACAGGTCGCTGGCCAGCACCAGGCCAATCAAACCGCCGTGTTCGTCAATTACCGGGTAGTGATGGTAACCGGTATCAACAAATAACTTGATGGTCTCCGACAGGTCCTGGTCTTCCGTGATAGTGAGTACATTGGTCTGCATCAGGTCGCCTACCGGGGTGTCCGGACTGCAGCTCTTTAAAAGTGCCCTAATCAAATGGGGACGGGTGAACAGCCCTTGAACCGCGCCATCGTCATCAACTACCGGCGCTCCATATAAGCGGCGCTTTTCAATCAAATGGCACACCTTGGCCAGGCTGTCATTGACGCGAAAGGCGCAAATATCTCGGCGCATTATTTCATTAACCAGCATACTCCAGCCTCCGCCCGGGCTTATTTATCTCCGAAACTGATGCCTATAGAACGGGCTACTCTAACCTCATTGCCATCGGGGTTGACTCGCCGCATCTCCTTGATGGCCTCCTCGAGAGGAACGGTTATTATATCATTGCCGCGTAAACTGACCATGGTGCCATATTTGCCTTCCATTAAGGCATCAACCGCCGCCACGCCGTAGCGGGTACCCAGAATCCGGTCATAGGGAATAGGCGAGCCGCCCCGCTGCAGATGCCCGAGGACGGTAACCCGTATTTCAATGTCTATCAGATATTTGGCCAGTTCTTCGGCCACCTTCTGACCAATACCGCCCAATCTTATCGGGTCATGACTGGTGGGCACCAGGTTCTGCACGACCATTTCGCCGTTTACCGAAGCGGCTCCCTCCGCCACCACAATAATGCTGAACTTTTTGCCCTGGCGGTAACGCTGAGTTATCTTGGCGATCACCGCTTCGATATCATACGGTATCTCCGGGATCAAAATAACATCAGCACTGCCGGATAATCCGGCATGCAAGGCTATCCATCCGGCATAACGTCCCATTACCTCCAATATCATTACCCGGTGATGCGATTCGGCGGTAGTATGCAGCTTGTCCAGGGCATCGGAAGCGGTATTTACCGCCGTATTGAAGCCAAAGGTAACATCAGTGGCCGCCAGATCATTGTCGATGGTCTTGGGCACCCCGACAATACGGACCCCTTTATGGGTAAACTGATGCGATATATTAAGGCTGCCGTCGCCGCCAATAACGATCAACCCATCCAAACCCAGGTTCTTCATATTGTTTACAGCGCGATCGGATTGGTCGGTAGATTGTACCTTACCCTGGCTCTCGGTCAGGTAGTTGAAGGGGTTGTCCCGATTGGTGGTGCCCAGAATGGTCCCGCCCAGATGGCTGATGCCGGATACTCCGCGCAGATCGAGCTGGACATAGTTGTTCTCAACTAATCCCTTAAAACCGTCGATAAAGCCGATAACATCAAGACCATATTGTATAATGGCGGTCTTGGTTATAGCCCGGATAACCGAGTTCAAACCCGGGCAATCGCCACCGCCGGTTAGTATGCCTATCTGATTGATTTCCCGCATTATTCCCTCCGCTGTGGTACATAATTATATTCTATTATTCACCTTATACCGGCCAAATAACAAGTTAGTTCAATCACAATTGTACACCATTTCGGCATCCGATGACGTTTTTCCTTCTGAGTACCACGGTTAACTCACCGGGTACGCTAAAAGCCAGCCAGGTATACGCTATATTCCAGTGGCCGTTGGAAGGTGTTACGTATTACGACCCGTGAGTATTCGGTTTCCGTGGTCTTGCGAGGCTTGGAATTAACCTCGATCAGATAAGGACGCCCTTTTTTATCAATACCGATATCCAGCCCCAATTCGCCAAAGATCCCGTTACTGGACTTTTCCAGGGTAATGGCGATGGTATGGCACAGGTTCTTTATCTCTTTGTTTCTTTCCTCAATGGTTTCTTTCTTAGGATACAGGTATTTCAGCACTTTCTTGCTGGGTTCGGCCCGTCCGCCGCTGCTTAAATTGGAAACGCTGCTGCCAGGGGCCGCCACCCGCACGAATTTCTTGCTGATTTGCCACTCGCCCTGGCCGTCCTTCTGATAAATAATCCTGATATCGAAGGGCGAGCCCCGATAAGTCGCCAAATCAAGGCCTTGCTGAACGATGTATTGTTTGTCTTTGCGGATTTTCCTGGTTTTCTTCAGAAAATCCTCGGCATTTTCGGCCTGGGAGCGCAGCCGTCCCCGGCCGCGGTTTACCACGTAACTTATCTCGCCCCGCTCATTGGCTTTAATCTTGATTATTCCATAGCCGAGACTGCCATTGCCGGGCTTAACGAACAAGACCGGATATTTATTGAGCATCTGCTGTAGATTTTCCGCATTTAATAACCTGGTCTCCGGCAGGTATTGATACAATCGCGGGTTGTTCATTAATATCTGATGTACCTTCCATTTGTTAAGAAAATGAGGATTGAAGTATTTGAGATAGGGTTGGTTCATCAGGCGGGTCTTGGTCAGTTTTATCGAATCCCTGCCTTCACTGACGCGACTGGAAACCCGGTCATAAACGACATCCGGCAAGGGATAAACGTCGGACACCCAGGTACCTCGATCAGCCGAAATCTGCCGGTATACATAACCGCGGGCGGTTTTATTGGCCCAATTTATCGAGGAAGGCGTAAATATATAGACCTGACCCGGGAGCATTTTCCCCATATTGCTGAGAAAGATGATATCGGCCTGTACACCGGTCGGTTCAAATTCCTCTTTATTGGGCAAGAATGTGGATAATATCCCCACTGTGGGACCCAAATGCAGGTGTCCGGCAGTTCTGTCATAACGAAGCTTCATTTGCTTTTGTCGGCGGAGATACATTGCCTTCGTCAATCCCGCTGACAAGGCGAAGGAACTCTTGAGGTCGGAGCGGATTAACAGCTCGGCCTTAACGATTATCTGGCCAGCCCGAACATCGATATAGGCTTGTTCCGGTAATTCCAACTGTTTGGCGGTAGCTTCCGAAATAAATATCTTCCCGGCAGATTGCATGAAACAGCAACACCCCTATTCCCGCTGACCTGATCCGGAGGCCTGGCGTCAGCAGAATATTTTGTAATATCATATGAAAAGGGTGTTCCCTTTGCTAATATATATAGGTATTAAACGAACAGGTTGACTTAATAATTAATGCAGCGGAGGTTAATTGACGTGATAATTCTCAGCGCATGTCTGGCTGGGGTCAATTGCAAATATAATGGCGGTAATAACCTGCATCCGAGTTTTAAAGATTTGGCTGAATCAGGAGAAGTGGTACTGGTATGCCCGGAGGAACTTGGGGGGCTTGCCATTCCGCGCAGCCCCTGTGAAATAACCGGCGGCTGCGGGGAGGATGTGTTGAACGGACAGGCCCGGGTAATTAATAAGGCCGGCGAAGATGTAAGCCGTTATTTTGTAAAAGGGGCTCAGGCGGTCCTGGAACTGGCCCGGACTCACCAGGCAGATCTGGCGATACTGCGCCGGCGAAGCCCGTCCTGCGGCTGCGGGCTTATCTACGACGGCTCCTTCACCTCTGCTTTGCGCTCGGGAGACGGGGTTTGTACAGCTTTACTGAAACAGCACGGCATAAAGGTAATAAGTGACGATGATTATCTTGACAAAGGAGTTAAGGAATAAATGAAGGCAATTAGTCTCTTTTCCGGCGGCCTGGATTCACAGCTGGCGGTTTGTCTCATTAAGCAACAGGGCATTGATGTGGTGGGCATTAACTTTGTAACCCCCTTTTTCGGCGCCAGTGACAAAACCATTCAGGCGGCCAATGATCTGGGCATCGAGCTATTGACTCCGAATATAAGTGAGATATATATTCCGAAAGTCTTGCAAAACCCGGTCTACGGTTACGGCAAAAACTTCAACCCCTGTATCGACTGCCACGGTTTTATGCTGAAACTGGCCGGGGAGATGATGAATCGACTGGAAGCTTCTTTCCTGATTACCGGTGAAGTCGTGGGGCAAAGACCCATGAGCCAGAATAAATCGGCAATGAATGCAGTTGACAAACTATCCGGGCAGCGTGGTTTTATTGTCAGGCCGCTATGTGCCAAACTGCTGGAGCCCAGCGAGCCGGAAAAGCGAGGGTGGCTTGATCGGGAAAAACTCCTGGATATCAGCGGACGCGGCCGTACCCGGCAGATGGAATTGGCCGAGCAGTTCGGAATTATTGATTATCCCTCCCCGGCGGGAGGCTGCTTGTTGACTGACGCCGGTTACACCAACCGATTGCGCAGGTACTTTGCGTTTATACCTGAGCCTGATCCGGCCGAATTAGCCATAATCAAACTGGGACGACATTTCTATCTGAACGATAAGCTGCTTTTGCTGGTGGGCCGAAATCAGGGTGAGAATAACCTTATAGGACAAAACTGCCGGCCCGGCGATCTTCTGCTCAAGGTAGCGGATCGTCCCGGACCCCTGGCTATGATCCGTTCCACCAGCGTGTTAGAGCAAGCTGATTTGGAACAGGCAGCGGCTATTGTGGCCAGGTATAGTGACGCTCGCGAACTGGACGAGGCGCGGGTAAAGATATATCACCCCGGTGGTGATGAACAAATGTTGTCGGTAAGGCCAATGGAGCCGGATGCCATTCCATTGGGCATTTGACGCTAATCGAAAATTGTCAGGTCGATCTGTCTAAACATTTCTTTATATCCGCTGATATCGGGATGTCCGCCGTCAGCCAGCAGTAAATCTTTCCGCAGTTGGCCATAATCATCGTAAAAGGCGGCGGTAAAATTGACAATCGGCAGGTTTTGCTCGCGGGCATAGCCCTGCATCCATTGCCGGATGCGTTCGATCAGCTTTTCATAGTAGGCGTCATCAATGGCGGTGGGCAGGCCCAATATAACCTTGATGCCGGCTTCCCCGGCTTTTTCCGTCATTTCGCGCAGATTCCAGACAATTCTATCAAACGATTCACCCATGATAACGTCATTTATCCCGCCCATTAGAATAAGATGGGTGGGATTATGTTTTAAAACCGCCCGCTCGAAGCGGCTCAGCATGTCACCGGTGGTATTTCCGTTTATTCCTTTATTGATAACCTCGCAGCCCAAAGCCTGGCCCAGCATCTCCACCCAGGACACGGAGGGACCCCAGGGAAAGCCATAGGTAATACTGTCCCCCAAACATACTATACGCAGGTCTTGCCTTTCACGGTTCGGCAAATCTCTCATCCCTCTGCTATGAAGTTACATATAATAACGGGAATAAGGTGAGAAGACCACTCCCAGTTATATGTTTCAATTCACTGAGACCCCTTAACTAGCCAGCTATGTAACGCTCTTGCTCCACTTTTTCGACCAACCCCGCCTTCTGCAAGCGTTCCAGATGCTTTATCAGCATCAATTTTTCCCAGAAGATGACCCACATGGTGGGGTAGTCTTTATAAATCAGCCCATGCCCGGCCATCTCGTGAATGGTCTGGGGCTTTTTCTTGAGGTAATCATGAACATTATCATCCCGACGGTAGATGCGATCCCGGTATTCCTTCAGACAGGGTATACAGTCGCTTACCACCTTGCTGATATGCGAGGAAATTATCTTTTTCGGTTTAAGTTCGATAACCCGGTTGATCGAATCGATCATCTGGCCGGGATCGGCATATATCTCGCCATACCAGGGACCGGCCTTGGTCAGACATATATCTCCGGAAAAAAGAAATTCTTTATCGGGAAACCAAAATACAGAATGCCCGGCTGAATGGCCCGGGGTATGCAAGGCCTGAACTCTGGTGGCCCCCAGGTCGATGATTTCCCCATCAGTAAAGGTTCCGTCCACCTTGATCATCCGCTCAAAATCATCGGGGCCTACATTGAGATCGGCAGCATGGGCGTAAGAGTCATCCGGCATCAGCTCCTGCCACATGTCAATCGAATTATAATGTACAAAGTTCTCCAGGTTGTCCAGGGCAATGGCATCCAGCGGGTGGATATAGGCCTTGGCCCGGGTGAATCGAGCATTGCCGCGAATATGGTCGATATGATGATGGGTATAGAGAACCTTGTCAATGCTCAAAGGGTCTATCTCCGTCCAGGAGTGGTCACTGGCGCCGGTCTCGATCAGCGTCTTCACATCGTCGTCAATGTACAAACAATTGCAGTAGGTAAAACCGGCCTCGCTGACCACCTGAGCCAGCCGACCATCCAGTTTCTTCAGCATTGGATACTCCTCCCCTTAAAAACCCATGACTATCCTGCCCGCTAAGCAGAGCAACTGTCACTCTTTACCATTACTAATTACTTTCTACTTGGTCTTATCTTCCAATCGGCGCAGAACCTCATTCAACTTACCGATGTTCTCCCCATAACCGGCAAAGTCACCCTGCTTCAATAGCTGATTGGCCTGATCATAATATTGGCGGGCCAATTTGACCAGTTCATCTATATTCTCCGTGCCGGCATCAGCGCGTTCCGGGGCTTTCAGATCAGGTTCCAGGGCCGGTGTTGTTCCATTCTCGCCAAACAAGCGTTTTAATGAACGGTCCAGGGAGGGCTCCATTACCACCTTATCTCCGAAGGCCGCCACGATTCGCTTCAGCTCAGGCAATTTGCTATTTTCCGATTGCAAATAAATCGGTTCAATATACAGGATGGAATTATCCATCGGTATGACCAGCAGGTTGCCGCGATAAACGTTGGAACCCCTTTGGTCCCACAGACTTAACTGCTGGGAAATCTCGGTATCCTGATCGATACGAGCCTCAATCTGCTCCGGACCATAGATAGTCTCCTGTTTAGGAAAATCATAGACCAGCAGCTTGCCGTAATTCCCGCCATCCATCCGGGCGCACATCCAGGCAATCATATTGGACCGGCCTTTAGGCGTATAGGGTAGCATCAAGACATACTCCGGTTTATCCGAGCCCGGCAGGCGCATAATTATATAGTAAGGGGACATGGTCTGGGTTTCACCGCCAACCTTCTCCACCGGCAGCAGCCAGGGATCCTCTTTATTGTAGAATACCGATGAATCAGTCATGTGATAGGTCTTGAAGATCTCGACCTGAATGCTGAAGATATCCTCGGGATAGCGCAGATGGGCCTTCAACCCGTCCGGCAACTGATCCAGCGGATGGTACATGCCGGGAAAAATCTTGCTATAGGTCTTGATGATCGGATCGCTGGTATCGGCCAGATAGAATTTAATCTCACCGGTATAGGCATCGCAGGATATCTTGACCGAGTTGCGCACGTAGTTGTCCCCCTGTTCACCGAAGGGCTGCGAATAAGGATACTTGTCGGTTACGGTATAGGCGTCGATTAGCCAGTAGAGACGGCCATTGTCCCCGATTACGATATAGGGATCATTATCAAAGGTAAGATAAGGCGCAATCTTCCTGGCTCTATCCACAATATTTCTGTACATCAATATCTGACTATCGTTATTAACGTCGGAGGACAGCAGCATCTTATAATCCTTCAGTACCCAGGCCAATACCAGACGGCGACCCATGGAATGAATCTGAACCCCTTGTTTGCCTTTATATAATGAATAGACATTCTTGTCGCCCATGGGATAATCAAATTCCTTCTGATTGGTATTTACCATAACATAAGAACTGTCGCTTTCTCCGAAGTATATTTCCGGCCGGCTTATCTTCAAATTAGTAGATGAGCGCGGTGGCACATCCTTGATAAAGTAACTGGGAAAACCTTCTTCTCCGAAGGAATTGACCGGGCTGACCACTACGCCATATCCATGGGTATAGAACAGACGCTGGTTGACCCAGGTCTTAGCCGTAATCGGCAATTGTTCCTGATCCAATTCACGTGCAGACAGCATTACCTGGCGATAGCTGTTGTCAACCTCATAGCGGTCGATATCCACATCGTTAAAAACATAATAGGGTCTTAACTGCTGCAGGTTACGATAGGTAGTCCGCAGGGGATCCCAGTCCCACAGGCGAATGTTTTGGATGGTGCTGCGGTTGCCGGCACTGCCTATATTTAGATTGTAGGATATGTTGAAGTGATTGTTTTCCACCTTATCCAGGTTATAAGCCATGCGGGTGTATTTGATGGCATTCTCTATATAGGGCTTCTCCTTGTTGAACTCGTTGGGCTGAACCACCAGCTTCTGTAATACTGCCGGGTAAAAGCCGCTCAAAACAATAGCCAGAACCAGCCAGGCCCCCAGGCTATAGAGAATCCAGTTGAGTCTCTTTACGAAAAGATTGGCTAAAATAACTACAGCTACCACCAACGATACTACCATCAATACCTTGTAGGCCAACAAGCGGCCATGAATGTCGGAATAGGCCGCCCCGTAGAAGATCCCGGATTGGGAAAACAGGATATCGTAGGTAGCCAATTTATAACCCCAGGACTTGAGGGCCAGAATGGCAACTACCAGGAAGGCCAAATGCCCTTTGGCAAAATTAAACTCCTGCCATTCACCGAATATAATGTCAACAGAAGCATTGACCATGTATACGGCGGCAGTGGCAATCAAGGTCAGCACCAGCAGAGACATAAGAATGCCGTAGATAAAATGATAGAAAGAAAGGTTGAAGAAATAGAAAGCCAGGTCTTTATGGAATATGGGGTCGACCGTTCCGGTCGCTACCCGGTTGAGAAACTGCTGGACTATAATCCAATTCTGCGAAGAGGCTGAGCTTATCATCAGGGCAGCTAAAAAGCTGACGGCCAGGAATATCCAGGTGGCCTTGCGGCCTTCCAGGAAATTGCTCCAGGGAGATGACTCCCGATCCAAATAGATAATCTCCCTTCCCTCGTCGGTTTCAGGAGGACGGTCATCATTTTTATGATGGTGTCTGGTCAGATTCAGATTTAAATAAAAGAGTAAAAAGGTCAGGGTAAATACCAGTAAATAAAGGCCCACCTTATTGAACAGTATGGTACTGAAGACCCGGGCGTACCCCAGTGCGCCAAACCATAGCCAATCGGTGTACAGCCCTGTCGCAATCGACAATACGCCCAGGATAACCAGAGCAATTACGATTTTTGCAACCAGGGAAAGCCTTCTTCTGCCTTCTTCCATCATCAAACCCCCATATCAATTGGATTCGCCAGCCGCCTTACGGCTTTATTCATATACTTTCCGCAAAAGGGTATCTTTACGCAAGTCGCGGCAGGCACAATTTCTGTCCAGAGACATATCACGCAGCAAAGCAAATATGATCCGACACATATTATGTCCTTCATTATAGAAGATTTCCGCCAATTCTTCATGCTCCCAGGGTTTTACTATCCCCTCGGCATAATTGACCACCTGATAGAGCCCGCAATAGCAAGCGCCTATCTCCCGAGCTAGATAGACCTCCGGGCAAATACTCTGCCCGACGATATCTCCCCCGCCCTGTTTATAAAAACTGATCTCGGCTGGACTCTCAAAATGCCGGCCATCGGTGTTCACATAGACTCCGCGGTCGAAAACCCGGCCCGGCCAGTATTTTTCCGCTATATGCCTCATTTCCAGGCTCAATTCCGGGCAGATTGCGTCACGCATTATCATCAGATAACGGTCACCCAGACCCACATCCTGCCGCATGGAAAAATCCATATAATCATTAGGTATCACCATATCGCGCGGTCTTAGCAGATGATTGATGGCCCCCACCCCGCCCTCGGCAATAATACGCTTGACGCCGGCCCGCTGCAAAACCCAGAAGACCTGGCGGGAGGCATCGGCCCGGGTTACCCCCTTACGCCAGCCATGCATGCGGCAGGTCAATACCCGCCTGGCTCCATTCTCGCCTGCCAGTGTAAGCAGCTTAAAGTCGGGACTGTCTCCATAAGGTGTATTGAATATGAGATTAGCATCTTCTAACTCTACATAATCAAGATCCAGTTCTTCAGGAATGCTCAAATTCAGCGTGCTGGAGCCCCCGATAAAGGCGAAATCGCATTGCGGTATTTCCACCAAGTCCCCTCCTCCGCTAATAGCTTTCCAGTATTTCATACTCCGTATTGCGCAAGGCCGGAGTATAACCGGCATCACGAATTAAAGCGATCATTTCTTCTTTCTGCATTTTATATACAGTTCCTGCCGAACGTACGACATTTTCTTCAATCATAATGCTGCCCAGATCATCACCACCGAAAAATAAAGACAACTGCCCGATCCCTTTACCCTGGGTTACCCAGGAGCCCTGGATATGTTCGAAATTGTCCAGATAAAGGCGGGACAAGGCCAGAAAACGCAAGTATTGCAGGGATGATATCTTTTGCCCCATCAATTCGTTATTGCCAGGCTGATAGGTCCAGGGTATAAAGGCCCGAAAGCCGGCGGTCTCGTCCTGCAGAGCCCGAATCTGTTCCAGGTGATGCAGACGATGTTCCAATTTATCCACACTGCCCATCATCATGGTAGCAGTGGTTTTCATACCAATCTCATGCGCGGCTTTCATAACCTCCAGCCACTCTGCGGCTTTTATCTTGTTGGGGCTGATATAATGGCGAACCGCATCATCAAGTACTTCCGCTCCCCCGCCCGGCAGGGAATCCAGCCCGGCGGCCTTCAGCCTTAACAGGGTATCTTTTATGCTCAACCCGGCCTTACGGGCTACGTGAACTACCTCCGGAGCGGTCAGAGAATGGATGCAAATAGTGAAGTGGGACTTGATAGACCTGAACATATTCTCAAAATACTCCAGACCCAGGTCGTCATTCAATCCGCCCTGGATCATGAGCTGGGTGGCTCCCAGCTGCATAGCCTCTTCGATTTTTGCCATCAATTCATCTTCGGAAATAACATAGGCTTCCGGATGGTCCTTTTCCCGGTAGAACGCACAAAAACGACAGCGGCAGGAACATATATTGGTATAGTTGATATTACGGTCAATGACGAAGGTGATCGGAGCATTCCCTCGCATCTTATCTCGCAACTGACACGCCGCCCCCGCCAGATCCAGCAGATCGGCGTTCTCATATAAAAAGACAAACTCCTCCGCCGTCATACGTTGCCCTTGTATAACCTTTTCTAAAACCGCTTTGCTACTCAACACTGCCTCCCATTTTCCGCCTTACAACTCAATAAACTCCAACGGCGGCACCTCATCGATTAGTCCCAGGTTGGCCGCCTGGTGATAGTATTCGAGCAAGCCCTCCTGTTTGCGGGCGTCGAAATCGAAGCCAATATGCTGATAATAATCAACCAGGTACTCGGCCGGAAAGTCCTCCCACTGCGAGGCCTTCCGGGCTACGTCCGCCAGGTTGTCCAGGCTGAACTGAATGGAATCCACAAAGGTCTGTTTAATCTCTCTAAGCTCATTTATATGCGCATAAGCCCAATCCTTCCGGACGGCCCAAACCGCAAAGACCATGGGCAACCCAGTCATTTTCTTCCATTCCTGCCCCAGGTCGTAGATAAAGAGCTTGTCTTCCGTCTTATAGCGGGTGCGCAGCGCATCATCACCGATCAGCAGGGCCGCATCCGCCTCCAGCAGCATAGCCCCCAGTTCCGGAGCCGAATTGAAGTATTCCGGAGCCAGATGGTAGTGCTGGCCCATAATTATGCGCAAAAGGGCTTGTGAGGTAGCCGATATATTGGTCATAGCGATCTTCTTCTGATCAAGTTCCTCGATGGGCAGCTTGGAAAAGAGGTAGATGCTTTTGATATCGCCATCAGCGCTTATCGAGATATCGGGCATTAAAACATAATCGCGATAATTCCTGGCATAGGCTATCGACGAAATGGCTGCCATGTCGAGCAGGTTGGTCGCCAGCATGCGGTTCAGGTCGGTGGGATTGCCCTTGATCAGGTCAATCTCCAGCAGAAACTTCTTTTCTATCAGCCCGTAAAACAGCGGAAAACAATTGATAAATTGAATATGTCCAACCCGAGGCCTCATTTACAACTACCCCTTTAATACCTATTTCTTTTTTATTTGCCACAGATGTACACAGATTCACACAGATTTTTTGTCTTGGTTTTGGTTTACTACTTTTGATGTCTAAGAACTATTAATAAATCTTGGTTTTAGCAATCAATAAGTTACGTAATGATTAATCTGTGTCCATCTGTGTTAATCTGTGGCTAAAAACTAATATACCCTCACCGTATTATACAGCGTATCGCGTTCTACCGGGACATAACCGGATTCCTTGATCAAATTGACCAGTTCGTCGCGGGTAATGCCTTTGCGGGTCTGGGCGCCGGCCGCGTGCATAATTCTCTCTTCTACCACTGTGCCGTCGATATCGTCGGCGCCAAAATCCAGAGAAACCTGGGCAATCGGCAGACCCAGCATGATCCAGAAGGCCTTGATATGATCGATATTGTCCAGCATCAGCCGGGATATTGCCAGTGTCTTAAGATTTTCCACCGCACTGGCCGGTTTGATATCAGGCAGATGCGTATTGTCAGGCAGGAACGGCAGGGGTATGAATGATTGAAAGCCGGGCGCCTCATCCTGCAGTTCCCGCAGCCTTATCATATGATCGATCCGGTCCTCCAGGCTTTCGATATGACCATAGAGCATGGTGCAGTTAGTCTTTATGCCCAACTGATGAGCAGTACGATGAACCTCCAGCCATTCATCACTCATAGCCTTCTTGGGACATAGCTGACGCCGTATATCATCATTGAGTATTTCGGCCCCCCCGCCGGGCATGGAGCCAAGCCCCGCTTCCTGGAGGGTCAGGAGAACATCTTTGATACTCAAGCCGGAAATCCGCGAAAAATAAAATATCTCTACTGCAGTAAAGGCTTGAATATGGATATCCGGATAGGCCTGGTGAAGTTGCTGCACCACATCCACATAATAGGCGAAGGGCATATCCGGATGCAGGGCGCTTACAATGTGAAATTCGGTGATTCCACTCCCCACCGCTTCCGATCCATAAGCGAAGGCCTCTGGAATACTCATGATATAGGGATCACCGGGACCCTCCTGGTCCACCCCAAAGGCGCAGAACTTGCAGCGTGAAACGCAGATATTGGTAAGATTGATGTGCCGGTTGACATTGAAGTACACATTTTTCTCCGAAGCGGCCAACTTCTTATTGCGGGCCAAGCGGGCCAGCCAGAGCAAATCATGGTTATTATAAAGAAAGAGTCCGTCCTCTTTGGATAGGCGGACGCCATTACTTACCTTATCTTCTATTGCCGCTTGTCTCTCCATGATTCATCTCCCATTATTTCATAATCGTTGTTACTATTATAGCAGAACGCCGGTCAACAATCGGCTTTCCTCGATGTAGCTGGCATCAACCAGCTCCGCAACAATTGTTGACTCAATTAAACATTTGTTGGCATTATTCGGCATCCGCTTTAATATGTCGGCAGAAAGCCCTATTCTTCCTCCAAAGCCAGCTTCACCAACATATCCACCAAGTCGGCATAGCTTATTCCAACCGCTTTCGCTGCGTCCGGAACCAGACTCATTCCAGTCATGCCCGGGATGGTATTGACCTCCAGGATATATGGTTTACCTTGGCGATCTACAATAAAATCGATACGGGCCGTTCCCCGGCATCCCAGGGACTTATAGCATCCGGCCGCTATGTTTTCGACCTTTTCCCGCACTTCGTCGCTGATACGTGCCGGTATGATGTGTTCGCACATACCGGGAGTATATTTCGATTCATAATCATAGAAATCGTTTTGGGATACTATCTCAATCACCGGCAAAACTCTGACATCCTGGTTCCCGACAACGGCTACGGTCAAAAGATCGCCGTCAATAAAACGTTCAACCAGCACCTGAGAACCCAATTCGAAGGTCAGGTCGATGGCATCCTTGAGTCCGGTCTCTTCTTTGACGATGTAGGTTCCGATGCTGGAACCCTGGGTAGGCGCCTTTACTACCACCGGAAAGCCAAACTTGCCTATAAAAGACTGTAGTATATCCGGCTGGAAGACAAAAGAGCTGCTATCTAAGACCACGAATTCAGCAGTCGGAAATGCGTCATGAATCAGTAATTTCTTAGTCAAAACCTTATCCATGCAAACCGCACTGGCAGCCACTCCCGAGCCGGTATAGGGGATCCCCATCAAATCAAGCATTCCCTGTACCGTACCATCCTCGCCATAACGTCCATGCAGGGCTATAAACACCACATCCGGGTTTATCTCAGCGATCTTTCCCAGATTATCACGTCCCAGGTCGAGCGCCTCCGCCGCATAGCCCTTTTCCAGCAGAGCCTCGTAGACCCCCTTGCCGCTGTTCAAAGACACCTCGCGCTCCTCAGACATACCACCCATCAGAACCAGAACCTTTTTCATCAAAACCACCGCCAATTCATAAAACTCTTAAATATTCTATCTAAAAACTATTCCACGCAACTATGAGCTATGCTTTCCCTGCCATAACATATAAAATGATACTCCTCTTGCCCCGGTGCTTCAAGGTTGGAGTCATAATGATATACGCTATGCATGACAAAATGTTTACGTTTTCCTATAAACATAACTCAAATGTCGCAATAGACATAAGATGCGCCACATTTATCGGCAAGCATAACGCTTTGTCCAAGCCCGGAGGTAAGGCGGGTGGAAACCGACCGGCTTCTTGATAAACCTTGCTTTGTTATGTTATGCAAGCCTAATGATATTCACAACCTGAGACCGGCCGACAGCGGGATAAAGCGTTATGCTTGCCGCAGCCGAACATTTTGTGGCATCTTATGTCAACTGTGAGAGTTTAACCTTTAGTTACGAAAAGGTTCAGAGAAATGGCATTTGCTAATAAAAACCCTTGAACGAGTCAATAATCTATGCTAATATTACTCTTGCTGAAAGGCAACGCAGGGGAGTAGCTCAATTGGTAGAGCATCGGTCTCCAAAACCGAGGGCTGGGGGTTCGAGCCCTCTCTCCCCTGCCATTTATAAACAAGTGAAACCGGGGTTTTTTAAGCTCCGGTTTTTTTATAGCAAAATACGATATATGTTTGGTAGTCATTTGGCCGCCAGGTTATGCAGTGTAGTATTCATGTCAGACCTCAATTCCCTGGATTAAGGTGAGCCAGTATCCACCCGCCAATAACATCTAATACCTCTTCTTTTTCCGGCGACGTTTCGTTCATGGTTTCATGGTATAGACCGGGAAAGGCTATATATTGTTTATTTGCCGAACGGGCCGCCTTAAATATCTGCTCACTGCCCGTAATATCCACAATCGGATCGGCTCCGCCGTGAACCACCAGCAAGGGCATGGTCAAGTCTGCCGCTCGGCTTATGACCTGCCCGCTGTTATTCAGCATCTCCGTATACCAGCGAGCGGAAATCTTATTATGCACCAGCGGATCGTCCACGTACGCCTTCACCACCTGCGGGTCGTGGGACAAATGGTCAGCACAAAGCCCGTTGGGGAAGGTGACCGCTGGCTTCACCCGCGATAATAAGCGGGCTAATCTATCCTGCCAGGCCGGAACCTTGCCTTTAGGGATAAGGCCGGCGGCCGACAGGATCAAGGCGTCGATATCCGCAGGGTATTCCAGGGCATAACGGGCGGCAATCGAGCCTCCCATACTGTGACCAAGCATAATCAAAGGAAGGCCGGGATGCTGTGAACGAGCCAAATCCACCAATACCTTCAGATCTTCGATATATTCCAAGAAGTTTTCTATATGACCGCGTTTGCCATGTGACCGGCCATGACCCCGGTGATCAACCGCGTAAAAGGCGATATCCTCACCCTGTAAACGGTTTATCAGATTGGCATATCTACCGCCATGTTCACCCAGACCATGGACCAGAACCACTATCCCCCGCGGCCGGGAAACCGTCCAGGAATGCCAAAACAACGGAACGTCGCGCTGCCCCGATAAAGTCCCGAAACTTTCCGCGTAGGTTTCCATAAAACTTCCCTCCTGCTGATAGTCTATATGCATACTTCGCTGGAATTCAACACTATTCCTTCCCCAGCCGGTTCTGTCACGAGATTAGTTTGCTCATTTCCATATGCGATATCATTCTTCTTGTTAAAGGATATTATCAGCCAATGGTGAATTGCATATATAAGAAGATCCCCTGCCCGCTTTCCATTAATAAGTTAAACGGCTTATTTCTATATGGGAGGAATGTCAAATGACCAACCATTATATTATGGCTATTGACCAAGGTACAACAGGAACTACGGTTCTCATCATCGATCACATCGGCAGCATAATTTCCCGGGCCTATCGGGAGTTTTCCCAGATCTACCCCCAACCCGGCTGGGTAGAACACGACCCCAGTGAAATCTGGGAGGTAACCTGCCAGGTAGCCCGGCAGGCTATACAACTGGGCGGCCTGAGCCCGCAGAATATAAGCGGTATCGGCATCACCAACCAGAGAGAGACCACCATTGTATGGGAAAAGGCCAGCGGGCAACCTATCAGCAATGCTATCGTCTGGCAATGTCGTCGCACCGCCCCCATCTGCGAAGAAATGAAGGCCGCCCTCCTTGATGAAATGGTAAAAGCCAAAACCGGCCTGGTAATCGATGCCTATTTCTCAGCGACCAAACTAGCCTGGATAATGGATAATATTCCGCAAGCCCGCCAGCGGGCCGAACGCGGAGAATTACTCTTCGGTACAGTGGATTCTTATCTAGTTTGGCAACTGACCGGGGGCAAGGTGCACATTACCGACTACTCTAACGCCTCCCGCACCATGCTGTACAATATCCACCGTCTGGAATGGGATCAGGAGTTGCTGGATTACTTCGCCATTCCCCGCAGCATGATGCCTCAGGTGGTTAGCTCCAGTACTGTTTATGGCTATACTTATCCTGAATTGTTCGGAGAACCGATCCCGGTAGCTGGAGTGGCGGGGGATCAGCAGGCCGCCCTGTTCGGACAAACCTGCTTTGAACCGGGCAGTGCCAAAAACACCTATGGGACTGGCTGCTTCTTACTTATGAACACCGGTAATCAAGCTATCAATTCACAACATGGACTACTTACCACTATCGCCTGGGGCATTGGCGATAAAATAGATTATGCCCTTGAAGGCAGTATTTTTATTGCCGGGGCAGCGATCCAATGGCTACGCGATGAAATGAAGATTATATCGTCAGCAGGTGAATCGGAAAGCCTGGCCCAATCCATACCTGATAATGGCGGGGTCTATCTGGTCCCGGCCTTTGTCGGCTTGGGCGCTCCCTATTGGGATATGTACACCCGGGGGACCATCGTTGGTCTTACCCGTGGGACCGGGCGAGCGCATTTGACTCGGGCCGCCCTGGAGGCGATCGCCTACCAGACCCATGATGTTTTGTCGGTAATGGCCCGCGATGCCGGTATTAATCTGGATTCGCTAAAGGTAGATGGCGGTGCTGCACTTAATAACTTCCTCATGCAGTTTCAGGCGGACATGCTGGGTGTAAGTGTTGAACGACCGCAGATAACTGAAACCACTGCGATGGGAGCGGCTTTCCTGGCCGGGCTGGCCACCGGATATTGGAACAACCTTGAGGAACTCCGAGCTACCCGCCAGGTTGAACGATCATTTATACCGCAGATGAAAACTGAAGCCCGACGCCGACTCCTGGAAGGTTGGGAGCGTGCCATCCGCTCTGCTCGCAGTTTCCTGGTTGAAGATTGAAGGCATCATATAAAAAATTGAAAGGCTTTTACCTTACATTATTTTTAGCACGAAATTTTTTATGAGCTGATGGTCTAGTCAAACTGAGAATTTGCTGAAAATTCAAATAAATTGTCTGCAATTAATGCCACTTTTCACCTCAATATTTTATAACAAAGTTCCTTTTGTTGTTATTTACACTTTTTTATGGCGTAATAATTCCACATTATGCTATTGCAGTTCATTTTAGCATCTATTGATGGCTACAATATTGGATTTCCTCATAACACGCTTATCTTGTTGCCGACATTATCAATATGATAATCTTTATGGTATCTCACTGCTATGATTGGAGGTTATGTTTCCAAATGATAAACATCCCCACCTCTTTTCAATCAAAGGAAAGCCGAATTTGCCCATTTAAAAACAAGCTTCCGCTGGATTATAAACCACGATCAAACTCGATGAAAAACATAATTGCCTTCCTGGAAACCATAGCAGAAAGTAACTACCTTACCAACCTTCGCAAGCGCTTGGAACTTCATCTTAAAGCACACACTTATGAACTAGAAAAACTGGTAGCGGAAAGGACGCGAGAGTTGGAAATCAGCAGCGAAAGGCTCCGGATCAGTGAAGAAAGATTCCAGACGGTATTCAATCTTGCACCGACTATGATGACAATTAGCAGATATGAGGATGGACAAATCATCGATGCCAATGAAACGTGGTTGGAAGTCCTGGGTTATTCAAAGAAAGAGGTTATTGGCCGAACCACTGCGGAACTGGGTATAGGCGGCCCTGATTATCTAATTAAGACTAGGCCCAACATTATCAATGCCAAGGGCCATTACAGTCCGGAAATCGACCTCGTAACAAAAAACGGCTCACATATAACAGTCATTACATCATCTGAAAAGATAGTTTTAGCCGGGGAACCATGTTTACTGGTCTGCGGAATAGACGTTACCATGGGGAAAAAGTTGCAACAGGAGATGTCCAGACTGGAACGTTTGAATCTGATTGGAGAAATGGCCGCCAGCATCGGCCATGAAATAAGGAATCCTATGACCGCCGTGCGCGGGTTTCTGCAGATGCTTTCCGATAAGGAAGAATACATAGAAGACCAGGCCTACTTCGATCTAATGATTGAGGAGCTAGACCGGGCCAATGCTATACTCACTGAATACCTGGGCATGGCTAAAGACAAGAAAGTGGATTTGAAGGCTGACCGTATCGATCCTATCATTATTGCCCTCTCCCCGATAATTCATGCAGAAGCAAACAACCGGGAGATGAATCTAAGACTTAACCTAAGCTTACCTGGCAAAATCATGATAGACGAAAATGAGATCCGTCAGTTAATACTCAATCTAGCCCATAATGGACTGGATGCTATGGAAAAGGGTGGTACTCTGACTATCAGTAGCGCAGCCATCGATAATAATATAGTATTGTCAGTCAAAGATGAAGGGTCCGGCTTGCCCCATGATTTAGTTGACAGAATCGGCACACCTTTTCTTACTACCAAACCTAACGGAACCGGATTGGGTCTGGCAGTATGCTTCAGTATCGCCGCCCGTCATAATGCAAAGATAGCATTTGATACTGGACCTGATGGCACCACATTTTACGTTAAATTCCCCATGCCCATAGAACTGAATTAGGGCAATTTGTTTTATATAGCTTTAAATACTCTGGGAAGGAATAGCTAGCGCTGTTCCTTCTTCGCTTACGATATCCCTAATCTTCAGATTGATATCTTGCTTTATGGCTTGCAGTTCATCGCCGTTGGTGGTGAGAGTATAATATGTAATCAAGATATCCAGGCTATTGGCATTGAAGGAATCGAAAACTACGGACGCATTATCCGGCTGCAGCCCGGGATAGGTTTGCAGCAGTTCTCGAATCCGGTCAATCAGCGCTTGAACCACGTTCCCATCCGTAGCCGGCGCCAGCCCGATATAGAAAGCCACCTTTCTGCGGTCCATTCTGGAAAAGTTGACTATAGCTTCATTGCCCAGCAAGGAATTGGGAACGGTAATCAATGACTGGTCACTCGCTCTGAGGCGGGTGCTGCGGAAGGATATATCCTCCACGATGCCTTGGGCCTTGCCGGCGGAGATGCGTTCCCCAATAGTAAAGGGTTTTTCCATGAGAATTACCACCCCGGCAAATATGTTTGCCAGCATATCCTTGGCGGCCAGCGCGAAGGCCAAGCCCCCCAGACCGAGACCGGCCACAAAACCATTGACATTGAATCCCCACTCATTGGCCACCAGTACTATGGCCAGCGCAACGATAATAAAGCGGAGCACCTTGGAGAGCAGCGGAATCAATATCGGATCGAGGCTCATCTTATTCTTGAAGTCCTCGGATACCAGTGACTCGACGGCACAAAAGCGGTAAAACCCCCAGCATACGATGATAATAACCAGTGATCTGAACATAATCAGGAAGATAAGGTCAGCCCGTGCCGATAAGGGCAGATAGCGCAGGGTAAGATATATTCCCGTTAATATTACCAGGAACCTGGTCGGCTTATGGAAAGCCTGCAGTATGGCGTCCATGATCTGGTTATTAGCCTTCCTCAGCAAACGTGAAACCCAATTAAAGATAACCCCATTGATTAATTCTTCCAATACCAGAAAACCCAGCAATATGAGAAGGGAGATAACGATATCCCGCAAGAGAACTGATCCGCTGCCCGAGAACAGCAGCTTATGCATATTATTAATAAAGTCCATATCTTCACCTCTTCCAAGACTCCACACGGCAAAACCATAGGTTGATAGTATGAAAGCCGCCATGCCAGTGCATAATCTTAGCAGTAAATCAGGGAGGTTATGCGGTGCGAAGTACTAAAATTATGTTTTGCCTTTTGGGTATGGCAAGTTGGCTGTTAATGCTATCAGTATATGGTTTTGTTACCACTTCCAATTCATTATATATCATAGCTATTACGCTAGCCAGTTCAGCGATTACTTTCGCTCTTTATTGCCTTTACCAACCGATCTGCCGCCAAGCCGTTGCAAAAAAAGACTTCTACTTCTACTTTATTGACAATTCACCGGCGTCAAGAGATAAAGTCAATCATGATCTACGCAGATAATACATTACTGAACCTGTATATACCGGGTCTAGACCAAATAACACATGGGCTTTCATCCCACTGACGGTGACTAATTACGTGGTCATGAAGGTCTTGGCAGACGCATGTAAAAAGGGGGAGCGTTTGCACACTCCCCCTTACTTGTTTGGGGTAAATCTTTATTTATCCTTCTCTTCCCTCTCCTGACGGGCCTTTTCGATTATCTTTTCGGCGTTCTGAGCGGGAACCTCTTCATAATGGTCCGGCTCCATCTTAAATTTACCGCGCCCCTGGGTCATCGATTTAAGATCAATGGTGTATCTGGCCATTTCCGCCAGCGGAACCTGCGCCTTGATGATCTGCTTGCGTCCGGCGGAATCAATGCCCAACACCCGTCCGCGCTTGCTGCCGTTTAAATCGCCCATAATATCACCCATATAGGCTTCCGGCACTTCGATCTCAACATTATATATAGGTTCCAGCAGTACTGGTTTAGCCATCTCCAGGCCCTTCTTGTAGGCCAGGCGGGCCGCCAGTTTAAAGGCCATTTCCGATGAATCCACCGAGTGGTAAGAACCATCATAAAGGGTGGCCTTGAGGTTTCTGACCGGATAGCCCGCCAGAACACCCTCTTCCATGGCTTCAATCAGACCCTTTTCCACCGCCGGGAAGAAGTTGCGCGGTACCGAGCCGCCGAATACGTTCTCTTCGAAGACGAAATCGCCCTCATCCGTGGGTTCAAACTTGATCCAAACATGACCAAACTGGCCGTGGCCGCCGGTCTGCTTTTTATGTTTTCCTTCTGCCTCAACCGTTCCGCGAATAGTCTCACGGTAAGGTATCCGCATTTCTTTGCTTACCACATCGACGCCAAACTTGCGGCTTAGTTTATCAATGACAATATCTACATGGGTATCTCCCATAGCCTTCAGAATGGTCTGTTTGGTTTCGGTATTCTTCTCCACCCGGATGGTGGGGTCTTCCTCCAGAATCCTCTGGATGGCACCGGAGAGCTTGTCCTCGTCCCCTTTGCTCTTGGGCTCAATCGCCATACTGAGGGTAGGTTCCGGGAACTGAATAGGGTCGATAACCACCGGACTGGCTTTGGTGCACAGGGTATCACCGGTAGTAGTTGTCGAAAGCTTGGCCAGTGCGGCAATATCTCCCGCAAATATTTCGGGGACATTGGCCTGTTCTTTTCCGGTCATGATCAGTATCTGACCGATCTTTTCATCCTTTTCCTTGGTGGAGTTGTAATATACGGTATCGGCTTTCATTGAACCGGTGAATAGTCTGAACATGTTGAGACGTCCGATATAGGGGTCGGCAATGGTCTTGAATACCTGGGCCGACATCGGTGATGTTTCAATATTTTTATCAGCAACCATGGGATTGCGATCCGGGGTAGCGCCGCAGTCAACAATAAAGTCCATCAGAGGGGAAACAGCGATGTTCTGAGTGGCAGCCCCACAGAATACGAAGACGCAGGAGCCACTGCCAGCCGCTGCTTTAATGCCGGCCTTTATTTCATCATCAGTCAGGCTCTCGCCTTCCAGATACTTGGTCAGCAGTTCATCGTCGGCCTCGGCCGCCGCTTCGATCAGTTCTTCCTTGTAGCTTTCCACATCATCCGCCATGTCAGCCGGTATATCCTGCACGCTTACCTTGCCGGAACCGGGTTCGCAGATAAGGGCTTTCATGGAGATCAAATCGACTACACCCTTAAACTTGTCTTCTGCCCCGATCGGTAATTGAACCGGTACGATGGTACCGCCGAATTTCTCTTGCATATCGCTTAGTACCTTGTAGAAATCAGCGTTTTCCTTGTCCATCCGATTTACATAAGCCAGCTTGGGAACATTGGGGAAATCATCCCAAATAACCTCGGTCTGCACTTCTACCCCGGCGGTAGCCGATAAGACCACCACCATGGAATCTACTACGCGGGAAGCAGCGATAACCTCAAAATAGAAATCCGAATAACCGGGAGTATCCAATACATTTATCTTGTGTTCCTTGTGCTCACAAGGAACCAGGGCGGTACTGATGGTAATCTTACGCTTTATTTCCTCAGGCAGAAAATCTGCCACCGTATTTCCGTCGTCAGTCTTACCCAGCCTTTTGCTAGCACCGGTATTGAACAGCATGGCCTCAGACAGTGAAGTCTTTCCCGTTCCGCCATGTCCTACCAGGGCTATATTTCGAATCTTGTTGGTCGGGTATACCTTCATTAAACAACCTCCTCAAAAAAATACTATACCGTAAAAATGGTACTATACTTTGCATAAACGCGCAAAATCTTTTTTCGTTGGGATTCTTCTTTAGCCACGTATTAACCAGATTATTATAATTATTTCTTACTACCGGCAACATAAAACAGCCAGTACAAAAAACCCGCTACTACCCCAAATATCAGTAGTTGATAGAACATGAACCCTTTAATGATATCAAAAAGTATAGTAAAGACTAAACCGAGAGTTATCGGAAACACGACCATTTTAACCAGGGATTTGTTAGGATAGTTGGGATCCTTTCGTTTCCTATTAAAATACCCCAGATTGACGAGTAAGAAAAAAATCGCGATATTGATCCCCAAGCTTAGTATTGTCATAGCTGTTCTCCGGTCAAACCCAGGTAGTTGGCGAAAGATTTTCGGTATTCCTCGATTAATCTATAATCGGTTAAATCCAGATGAATAGGGGTTACACTGATGAATGATTCCTGAATCGCTCTCACATCAGAATCGGTTTCTTGTTCCTCCTCGACTACTCCCCCGCCCATCCAGTAGTAGGTATTGCCGCGCGGGTCCCGCCTTTCTTCAAAGAGGTTGTCGTAATTCCTCAAGCCTAATTTAGTGAAAG
>Ga0209340_1000677_pt1 | contig 32816 bp, 29 predicted proteins | sample EPASupsiteSAE323_FD_187266 | JGI IMG/M metagenome (GOLD analysis project Ga0209340, IMG submission 187266) | Bioremediated contaminated groundwater from EPA Superfund site, New Mexico - Sample SAE3-23 (SPAdes) (version 2) | ecosystem: Environmental > Aquatic > Deep subsurface > Groundwater >... | reverse complement strand
AAAACCTGCAAAAACCTGCAAAAACCTGCAAAAACCTGCAAAAACCTGCAAAAACCTGCAAAAACCTGCAAAAACCTGCAAAAACCTGCAAAAACCTGCAAAAACTCAGTAAAAGTGGCTAAAATGGCCGAAATTTCAAGGTCATGACAATTTTTATTTCTCAGTTTATAATGGTTGAAAGGGGGGGGAGTGCCGGCACCTTGGCTTTCTACGGGAACTTTGTTGCAATGTACGATGGGATTGGCGCCGATGCCGTTCAATGTTTTGCCAATAAATCGAGTTATGGCGTGTTTTATGCCAGTTGCGAACATTATGGATAACAAACCGTTTGTGAATATAACCCCGTTTATTATGTGTAAAAGCCCGCTAAATCCGGCGGTTGCGGCTATTATTGCAGCTAGTTTGGGCTCGGTTACTCAAGGTCCGTGTTTGCCAATGACTGAAGCTCCGTGGATCCCTGGTAATCCCCTGGTTATGACTGGAATGATGCCCGTTATTAACTTGACTTCGAAGCTTATGTGTATGTACGGAGGGATGATTAGCCCGATGATGCCTGGGCAGTTTACAGTTATGGTGTGAAAAATTGGCTATTTTAGCGGGTTTTGTGGGGGGTAGTTGTTTTTTTTGTTGAGTTTTTAAGGCGGCAATTTGCGAAAATTGATGAAAATCGGCAATTGGTGGGAATTTTTTTTGTACAAAAAATATTGCGAAAAAATGGTGAGGGGTTTTGCCAAGGTGTCAAAAAACATGGGCAATTAGTCTTAATAAAAAAATCAAAAATTTATTAGCAAAATCGGCCAAAATGGCTCCAATTATAGAAGTTTGGTCCAAAAGTCTGATAAAATATTAGTCCAAAAAATTGGACAAAACAGCATAATCAAGCGAACTTGACAAACAGTCTAAATTTTTTTCTTAGAATTACGTTTTTTTTTAGGTTTTTCTGAAGAATTTTCTGTAACATTTTCAGAGTCAATTTTTGCTGGCAAATTTTCGCCAATATTGTCTGTTTTTGAGGTAGTTTGAATAGATTCCAAAGATTGACCATTCAAAATAGCCGCAATTTCGGCGCCAGTTAGCGTTTCCTTTTCCAGCAAAGTTTCTGCCAAAAGTTTCAAATTTTCCGATTTTTCGTTTAGTAAATTCTTTGTCCAGGCGTAAGCATCGTCCAAAATTTTCTTAATTTCCTGATCCAAAATTTTAACCATTTCTTGGGAGTGATGGGTCGAAGGGCTAATTTGTCCAAAATGAATCTCGTTAGAATCCTGATAGTTCATCACTCCGCAAATCTCGCTCATACCATATTCCAGAACCATTTTACGAGCTACTTCGGTCGCCTGTTTGATATCATTACTTGCCCCGGTTGTGATGTTATCTTTCCCAAAAATTTTCTCTTCCGCAGCTCGTCCGCCCATGCAAATACGAATCCAGTCGATCAAATAGGCCTTTGTTACCGAATAATGGTCGTTTTCGGGCAGTCTGCTAACCATTCCCAACGCCTTTCCGCGCGGTACAATCGTCGCCTTGTGGATCGGATCCGAATTCTTACAAAAATGCCCGACCAAAGCGTGCCCTGCTTCGTGATAAGCTGTCAATTTTTTTTCATTTTCCGGCATGATCATCGACTTTTTTTCCGGCCCCATCAAAATTTTGTCTTTTGCATTTTCCAAATCCTCTAATTCTACCGCTTTTTTGTTTGCCCGAGCCGCCAAAAGGGCACTTTCATTGACCAAATTTTCCAAATCGGCGCCCGAAAAACCAGGAGTTCCGCGAGCAATGTCCATCAAATCCACGTGGTCAGAAATTGTGATTTTCTTAACATGTACGTCCAAAATCGCCTTTCTTTGTTTAATATCTGGCAAACTTACCGTTACCTGTCTGTCAAAACGCCCAGATCTAGTCAAAGCTTGGTCCAAAACATCCGGCCTGTTAGTGGCGGCAAAAACGATCAATCCTTTGTTTTTTGTAAAACCGTCAAGTTGGACAAGGAATTCGTTCAAAGTTTGCTCTCTTTCGTCATTTCCTCCGCCAACTCCTACGCCTCTGTGCCGTCCCATGGCGTCGATTTCGTCTATGAAAATTATACAAGGCAATTTTTGCTTGGCTTTTTCGAACAAATCTCTAACTCGGCTTGCTCCAACTCCGACGAACATTTCTACAAATTCTGAACCGGCAACGGCAAAAAAGCTACAATTTGCTTCTCCGGCAACCGCGCGGGCGAGTAAAGTCTTACCAGTTCCAGGAGGGCCAACTAACAAAACTCCGCTAGGCATGCGGCCGCCAAGGTTCTGAAATTTCTTCGGATTTTTCAAAAATTCTACAATTTCCTGGAGATCTTCCTTAGCCTCATCTGCTCCGGCTACGTCCTTAAAAGTGGTTTTTTCTTTTTCCGGATTTTTCGGCTTGGACCTTCCAAAACCCATAGCTCGGGAGGATCCTTGCCCCATTTGCCTCATAAACAAAAGCCAAATTCCTATGATTATAATCATTGGCAGCCAGGAAAGAATAGCTCCAAGGATGGATTGCGAACCTTCATCCAAACTAATGGCCTTTACGTGGACTTTATGCTGTATCAACCTAGAAATCAGGTCTTTATCTTGGAACGGAACGACGGTCGAAAACATCGTACCATTTTTTAAATGCCCGACGACTTTTGTGCCCTTTACAAGAACATCGTGGACATTATCCCCTTCTGTTTCCTGTACAAAATCTGAAAAATCCATCACAATTGAATTGTAATTTGCGGACGAATGGCTAAAATTTAGAATTCCCAATACTATCAAACCTATTGAAATGAAAAGTATCACTGTTTTTATCGAAAATTTGCGCAAAATAACACCTTTAACTGACAAATTATCTCATATTTGGCGTCTTTGGTAAAGCTTTTTTGCTTGTAGTTTCTTTGAATTTTACGTGGAAAAATGTTTTGTGGTATTTTTGTCAAAATTGGCTTATTTGGCCGTAAATGTTAAGAAAAAGTTAATGAAAAGCGAAAAAAAATTGGACTTTTTTTGAGAAATTTTTTATAATAAAGTTGTGAAAAAGTTTTTGGATTTGTTTGGGAAAAAAACTATTCGCGAATTGAACGAAGAAGTTGAAAAAGTACCTAAATTTGATGCGAAATTACTTGAACAATTGGAATTTAATGATCCTAATAAACCGCTAAAACCCGCTAGTCAGGCCGAAAATATCTTTGGTCAATCTGTACTTAACTTTGAAAATTCTGAAATTTCTGCTAATTCTTCTGAAGTTGTGGGGAAAATTGATGAAATTGGAAAAAAAACTGAGGAAAAAATTTTGAGCGAAAATTCTATGGAAAATGTGGGGATTTTGGCTAAAATGGCGGAAATTACTGGTGAAAATTTGTCCATTTCTGAAAAAAATTCTTTGAAAAATTTTGAAAAAAATGTGAAAATACAAAAAAATTTTGAGAATTCTAAGCCAGCGATTTTGGAAGACGGGGCGGATTTTTCTACTCAAATTCGGTTTGCAAAAAAGCCAAATATTAGTTCAGAAAAAATTGCTAAAATCAAGCAAAATGGCCGACTTTTACAAACTGACCGCGATTATCTTGGCCATCGTTCGCGCCTACGTACCCAGGCTTTGAAACATGGGGCAAATACGCTCAAAGATTATGAATTGCTTGAACTTTTGTTAACTTATTCGATTCCGCGGATGGATACAAAACCGATGGCTAAAAAATTGCTCAATCAATTTGGAAGTTTGCGTAAAATTATGCTCTCAGAAGTGGCTAAATTGGCCAGGATTAGCGGAATAGGCGAATCTACAATTTGCTTTTTGCACGTTGTACATGAGCTTAGTTGCCGGATGGCTATGGAGGAAATTTCGGACGAAGTGCTCTTAAATAGCCCCGATAAAGTGATTAATTATTGCAAATTACGGATGGCCGGGCTGCAATATGAGCAATTTCGGGTCTTGTTTTTGAATAGAAAAAATAAGTTAATTTTTGACGAGGAAATTCAGAGCGGAACTATAGATAAAGCTGCCGTTTTTCCGCGCGAATTGGTACGCAGGGCAATTGAAGTTGGGGCGGGGGCGATTATTCTGGTTCACAACCATCCAAGCGGGGATCCGTTGCCGTCTAAAGCGGATATAGAAACCACGATTAACATCCAAAAAGCGGCCAATTTGATGGAAATTTTCCTATATGATCACATAATTATAGGTAAAAATCAGCACTATTCCATGCGTTCGAACAACATTCTTGGTTAGTTTGGTTAATTTTCCGCGGAAATTTTAACTTTTTCCCCACTTAATTATAGAAATTTTTCGATTTTTTATGAGTTTTTTTCGAATTTTTTGATTGGTTTTTATAAATCGAATTGTTAACCATTTTTACACTATAAACCCTCTGTTTTTGATTATCAGGCAATTTTAATTCTTCCAAAAGGTAAAAAATTTCACTTACCAAAATTGTACATTCTTCTGAACTAATCATCCCTTTTGTGTTGGTTTTTGCCACAAATTCTTCTGTTTTTTTTTGTAATTCTTCCAATTTTTGAAGCTGTTTTGGGCTTTTTTTTACCAATGTAATTGGAAATTGTCTTTTCAAATCTTGTAGTTTCAAATCGGAAAATTGCATTTCAAGTACGCTCGGAAGCGAGGTGCTAGGCCCTTTTGGAACTGTGCAAATTTGGGCAGAAATGGTCGAAAATTCGTTGCATAATAGGCAAAAAAACATGGCAATAGTGTAAAAAGTTAACATTTTCAAGATCTTAACAAATTTGTTTAACTGTCACAAGATGATTGAAAATTTATTCGGAATTTTTTTTATAAAATCAAAAAAAACACGAAAATTGTCAAATAGTCCAAATTAGAAAGATCGAAAAATTTTGCGATTAATGATTTGTTAATTAATTTTTTGGCTCGCGATTTTTACGAAATTCATCAAGACTTATAATGTTGTTTTCTGAACTAGGTTCCTGCGAAACTTTGCTATTTTTGCGCTCATTTTCAAGATTTTCCTTTTCCATGGCAATTGCGATATTATCTACTACAAAATCCAAGTTAAACGCCTCAGAAGGATCTTCAAATCGCATTATAGAATTGAACGGAATTTCCAAATGTTCCAATTTATCGGAAAAATACAAATCTACGCTAAAACCACTTTCCGAAACCACCAAATTCCAAAACTCATGCTGCAGGACGATGGTCATGTGAGACGGATATTGCTCCCTTAGAAAAACCGGCATGAAAACCCCTGGAAAATTTGTCTTAAAAGTAATGTAAAAATGATTTTCCCCTTGAAGCCCGGCTTTCTGGACGTCTTCTAGGACAGATTTTACAACTAATCTCAAAGCCTTTTGCAAAAGTTGCAAGTAGTTCATTTCAAATCTTCCAACCCCGGATATTTTTGCTCGAATTTTTTCATATTACCAATCGAAGGACCTGTAAATCTGTTCTTACCGCTCCAAGCTGGGTGAGATTCTGGGTCGATTTCTAAGTAATATTCTTTTGTCTTAGCTCCTAGGCAAGATTTTGTCGTAAATTTCGTTCCGTCGGTTTTGATGACCGTAATTTCGGAGTAATTAGGATGTATGCCTTTTTTCATATTGCTTCTCCTTACTCTTTTAAATTAAGCTAAAATTGAATATGAAGCAAGTGGAGGAGCCGTGGATTATCGCGTAAAATTGGATAAAGTGATCAAAAATGGCATGGAATTGACCGAAATTTCGCTTCCAGACGTTGGTAAGGCTATCAGACAGTGTCTGGGTAAGGGAATGATTTTGAACCTCTCAGGACCGATGGGAGTGGGCAAAACGACCCTAATTAAGCATATTTTACCTGAATTTTCCGTCACTAGTCCGTCTTTTTTGCATGTACTTTTATATGGTGAAAATTTTGCGCACATTGACAGTTATACAATAAAATCGGAACAGGCTTTGGCGGGTTTGGATTTGCCTAATATGTTGGAAAATCGTTGTCTGATTTTTGAATGGGGCGAGCTTTTTGGGGAGTTTTTGTCCAATTTGGATGCGGAAATTTTGGAAGTGAAGTTGTCGTACAGTCAAGAAAATTTGGATAAAGACGAAGATGTGATTTTGACAGATGGACAATTGAGGCGGTTTATTTTTATATGAAAAAGTGGTAATTTTAAAAAGGTGTTTTATTTTGTAATTTCCCTGTTTATACATGCGATTTTGATTGCGTTTTTCATTTTTGAAAATGTTGCTAATCGCGGCCATTTAGGCGGTTCTAACGAAGGTGAAGGGGGCTGTGGAGCTTCTGAAATTGTCCTTGATATGAAGAATAGTTGCCCTGAAAATTCAGTGGAAAATACGGCTACAGAACCTGAAAAAACAGAGCCTGAAAAAAATCCTATTAAAAATGAGCCAGAACCGGAAAAAGACCTGAAAATTTTTGATCCAAAAAAAGAAATTCCTAAAAAGGATTCGAAAAAGGATAGAAAAAAAGAGGCTCCAAAAAAAGAAATTCCTAAAAAATTAGAAAAAATTTCGGAAAAGAAGATTTCTGAAAAGAAAAAAAAGGATTTGGAAAAAAAATTTACAAAAAAAGACAATGAAAAATCAGCCAAAATGGCGAAAAAAGATAAGCAAAAACTTGTCCCAGAGTCAAAAAACGAGTTATCAAAAAACGAAGAGAAAAAAAATGATGATAAAATTTCAAAAAATTCAGCCAAAATGGCGGGGGAAAATTGTGTAGAAAATTCTGAAAATGGCAAAAAAAACGGCAAAGAAAATAATTCCGAAAATGGAAAAATTGGCGGAAATAATCATGGGAAAAGTGATAAAAATGGCCAAAATGGCGGGGCAGGCGATGGTGTTTCGTTTGGTTTAGGTTTTGACAAAGAGGCAGAATTACAATCGAGTATAGAAAATATCAGAAAGTTAATAATGCAATATTGGTTTTTGCCTGATAACGTTTCGCCAAACGTAGTTGTAGTAGTAGAAATTTGCCTAGATCCGAGCGGAAAAATTACTGGTTATCGGCTTTTAAATAAACAAAATTCCAAGGATTATATGCTGGTTGCGAACAGTGTTTTACGTACTTTAAACGATCCTAGAGTTAGTCATTTGCCCATTTCTCCGCATTTAAAGCAGGAAAAATTGATTTTGAAATTTTGCCCAAAAGATCTTGAAAATTTAGATTGAATTAAACAAAGTTAGCCTTTCTGTCAAAAAGCTATTGTCAATAATACAAAAAAAATATACAGTAAAGAATATGAAGATGAAGAGAAATTTTAGATATTTGTTGCTTTTGGCGATTTTTTCGGGTTTAGATTCTGTAGCAGGTTTTACAGATAACAATGGAGAGTCTATAGACAGTAAAAAAAATTTTGCCCCTAATGAACTTTTTAGCCTGACAAATGTAGCTTTGGATGATGAAAATAAGACTTTTCAAGCAGAAGTAAGAGTTTGTGACAAATGGTCAATGATGATTGGGGTTAATAATTTAGGATCTTTTACAAGATTTAGCCCAGAAGTACGGTCACTTTTGAGCGAAAATTCATTTTTATATGAAAAATTACAGGAGTTTTTTGACAAAGAATTGAGTGCCAAATTGTCAAAACTGAAGAGCTTAGAGTTGGATGGAAAATACGGTTTTGGTTACGCTGCAAAGTTAAATATAGCCGAAATTGCACGGTATTTGTCTGATATTTTTGTACTTGATTTTAAAAGTGAAAAGCAAATTGAGAGTGTTTTGGATTGTACAGAATCTGAATTTTTGACTCAGGAAATTGTCGAAGGGCAAAAAAATTTATTTTCAATGATTTGCGGAAAAGTTAACAATTTTGACAAAAAATCTTTTTCTGCTGATATACAAATGGGCAATTTTGTGAAAGTTTCTGTAGGTTTTGAAAATCGAGGAAAAATGGGGAAATGCGGCTGTTTTGTAGCTGTAGATCAAGACGGGAAAAGGTTAATAGAAGAAAATTTTGGTGAATTTTCGTATTTTTTGCATCATGATTTTGTGGCCCAATTGTTTGATAAGATCAAAACTAAAACGTTCCACGAAGCTCAATATATAGTAAATAATTTTTTGAGCAGATTTGATAACGGTTTATATAGAATTAAAGTAATGAAAACGGCGTCGGGCGAACAATTGAAAGCACATCCAGCAAAAATTTATAGTTATGTTGAAAAATTGCGTACAGTTGGCCAAAAGTCGGTCTCTAAAACTCACAAAGATAATTTTTTCTATTTAACTTTTAATTATATGCGTACAGTTGGTGAACTAGGTCGCCGTCGTAGTTTGGTAGCTCCAGTGGTTTCTGTTGCTAGAGTTCCAACTTCTGCTTTAGCTCCAGCTCCTCAGGTCAATTGCCCTTGTGAAGTTGTAGTTTGTGATTCAGTACGTAAACCTAAAGCTTTAGAAGTAGAAGTTTGCGAATCTTCGTCCAGGAATTTGGCTCTAAAAACCACTACTAAAGCAAACATAGAAACCACTCCTCAAGCTGTACAAGGGATTAGTCCTGAGGCTTTATCTACGGAAAAAGCTGCAAAATGTATGGCTCCAAAAAATTTGTTGGATGAATTTGATGCTACCGTTGATCATAGTCCTAGTTGTAGACCTTCAATTGTACGTATTGCATTTGCTAGAGCTAATTCTGATCAACCAACTGATGCGGCAAAAGTGAATTCATGGCAAAAGCGCTTTTTTTTCAAAAAGTGAATAATTAAGTTTTAAATAAACATGGAAAAATATGAAAAATTTACTCTAATGAACAAAAAATGAGCAAAAAATATTAGAAAACTTATTATTGACTATTTGGCGATTAATCTTGTGGGAAAAACAAACATATAATATAATGACTTTATGAAAAAAACATCAGCATTTTTTTGTCTTTTTTCAATTGTTTTTTGTTTTAATGGCAATTCTATTGGGATTTTTGACAAATGTAAAGTTCAAGAAGTTTTGTTGACAGATGGTGGATTTCAAGCTAAAGTCCAATTTTCTGGTGGATATTTGATAGTTGGATTTAAGGATCAAAAGTCTTTTATAAATTGTACGCAAAATGTTCTTGAAAAATTACACGAAAAAGAAGATAAAGATGATTTGCTAAATTATTTGACTAAATTTTTTGGTTATCATTTGAATAAATTTTTGAAAACTAGAATGGATGATGACGATTTGGCAATGAAGTTTTCTCCGTATTTTAATGAGTTTTTGGAAAAGTTAAAATATGTAGAAGTGGAAGTTTCTGACTTACAGGCAAATTTTTTGAAGCAAATTACTGAGAAAGTTTCTGATTTGCAGGTAAAATCTTTGGATAAAGTTACTGCGGGAGGGGCTGATTTGCAGCCAAATTCTTTGGATAAAGTTACTGTGGGAGGGGCTGATTTGCAGCCAAATTCTTTGGAACAAACGACTTCGGTTCCTTCTCAAAAGCAACAGGCAACTGCTCAAAGTCAGCAGACAATTTCTCAAGAACAACAGGCAACTACTCAAAGTCAGCAGACAATTTCTCAAGAACAACAGGCAATTGACTCTAAGTCACAAAAAACAGAGCCAAAATTTTCTGAAATTTGTACGTTTTTATCGTATTTTAAAGCAAATTTTGACGAATTTGGAAATCCATTATTAGACGATGAAAAATTTTCTATTAGACAATTTTATATTGAAAAAGCAATAAATAGGACAAAAGAAAAAGCTGAATTTACAAGTAAAAATTTGTTTGAAATTCCTATGATTTGGTCAGTTGGGCAACAAGTTCCGGATAGGGTAGTTTCTGATTTTGACAGGCGAGTTTTTGGAATTCTAGAAAATTTTAAAAATCAAAAAAAGGCAAAAATAGATTTAATTTTGGAGGAAAGGCGAAAAAGGAAAGAACAGCAATTGCAAAATCAATCGGCGAATGCAATTTGTAGTCTTGCTGCTAGAAAAGTTTTGGAAATGGCAGAAAAAGAATCTAAAACTGATCTAAATGATAAAACAGAAGAACAGCATGGAGAAGTTGCTTTGTAAAATTTTGATTATTTAAATGGTTAATTTAAGGGAAATGATTTTAAAAAAGAATAAAAAAAACGATTTTTTTGCCTAGATACAAGTTTTTCAGTTTATAAACAGACTTGTCAGTTTGTGTAATTAAAAATATTTGTTGTGATTTTTAGCAGTTTTTAAGAGTTGACTTATGCTAAAAAAAGTTTTACAATGCAATCATGAAAAAATCTGTTATTTTAAAATCAGTTTTGGTTTTGTCTATGTATTTGAGTTCCGAGGCTATCGGAAATTCTGAGATGGTTTTGCGTAGTACTTCTTTGGAAGTTCAAGAAAAGTTTCAGCACCTTGATGAAGGACAGTTGGCTAATAGAATGTTAGTTAAAGCAATTTCCAAAGCGTCTTCCAAGTTACAGTCGAACAAAAATTCCTCTGATGTTGAAGTTAAAAGGCTAATTGATGGAGGATTGTTTAGTGATTCAGGGCCAGTGTTGAAGGTTTTAGGTAAGACAGGGGATCTAGGAAAGGCAGTCAAGCGTGGTCTTGCTGAATTTCAATTTACAAAAATGGATCTTGATCCGCGTCCACATGATTTGGAACTTCCTTCGTTTTTACCAGAATTAGATGAATTTGGTAAACTAATATCGTATGCAACACAAAAAGAACCGGTTAATCAGGGATATGTACTTGCTGGTCAAATTGATTTGGACTTTTTGAGTGATGCAGAAAAATTGGCTATTTTTGGTGGTTCTGTGAGTTCTACTGACAATTCTATTTCTATAGTTTACTAAATTACGCCATTTTTGATGTGATTTTTCAAAATTTTGCCGATTTTTTGTAGAATTTTTTGAAATCGTTTTTCCTGGGGTGTTTTTGGATTTTTGTGATAAAAATTCTCTAAAATAATTTTGTACTTCAAAAATTTTATAGCGAAAATTTTCTAGATTGCCTTGAACGGGAATTTTTAACTTTTTGTTAATTTTTGCGTCCGTAATTAGATGGTAATTTTACTTTTCAGAATCTTCTTTCTAGCCTTAGTCCGGTCAATTTGTAAAAATTTTGGCTAAAATCATTGATTTTTTCAACTTTCCAGGGAACTTTTTTTTCAAAATTCCCTTTTTTCCCCTCAAAAATTTTTCTAAATCCAACTAAAATCCAACTAAAAATTTACTGTAAAAAATCGGGCAAAAAAAACAAATTTTTTACTTTAAAACTTTTACGGCATTTTGTTCGCTAAAACAGACCAAATTAAAATCGACCAAAAAGTGTATAAAAATTACATTAATTTGACGAAAAATTTTAAAATTCAGGAAAAAAATGGTCAAAAAAACATTCAAATATTTTTCAAAAAAATTTTATACCAAATTGCAAAAATTATAGCGCTAAAAAAGCTAAAAAGACAAATTTTTGACGAAAAATCCAGAGAAAGATCCAGAGAAAATCCAGAAATAGGGCGAATTTTAGGCAATTTTTAATGGCGAAAATCTTCAAAATCAATAACAAAATTATTCAAAAATGTTAACAATTTTTTTCCTAAAATATAACTAAAAAAAACAAAAATTATTTCAGACTTTTTACCCAAAGTAGAGCTTCTTGTATGTTTTTGAACGAGATTATTTCGTGCTTTTCTTTGATCGGGGCTGTTAGAATGCCTTTGCAAGAGAGCTTGTTCGCTTCCGTGATACGTTTGATCGTGTGCTGGACTGTCCGAATTTCGCCAGATAGGCCAATTTCGCCGAAAGCTACGTAGTTAATCGGAAGCGGGATGTTCAAATATGATGACAAAATTGCCAAAATTACAGCCAAATCCGCCGCCGGTTCGCTGATTTTTAGCCCTCCCATGACGTTGAGATAGACGTCTTTGTTTCCGAACGAAATTTTACAATGCTTTTCCAAAACCGCGCAAATCATAGGCAATCGAGCATTATCCCAACCAATTACGGCCCGCCTTGGCATTTGTAGGAAAGAAGTGGAAACCAGGGACTGAATCTCAATCATCAGCGGCCGCGAACCTTCCATACTCGGAAAGATGATCGATCCAGTCGCGCCTTCCTGCTGTTGGTTTAGAAAAATTATGGACGGATTTTCGATTTGTTCCAGCCCATTTTCCGTAATTTCGAAAATTCCCATCTCATCTGTGGGCCCGAAGCGGTTCTTAATACAACGTAGAACTCGGAAAGCATAGTTTCGCTCGCCTTCGAAGTGAAGCACCGTATCCACGCTATGTTCGAGCAATTTTGGCCCTGCAATTGCGCCATCTTTTGTTACGTGGCCGACGATGATCAAGGCGATATTTTCCAATTTGGCAAATTCTATGAGTTTCTGGGCGCAATACCTGATCTGGCCGACGCTTCCGGCCCCCCCGTCCAAGTTTTCGCTTGAAATTGTTTGGATAGAATCGATAATGACCAGCCCGATTTCCTTTTTATAGAGCGTAATTGTGGCCAAAATTTCCTCAAGATTGTTGGAAGCGCTCAGATTTATACGGTTATTTTCGTCCGTAATTCCGAGCCTTTTTGCCCGTAGTTTGATTTGAAAGATCGATTCCTCGCCGGAAATATAGACAGTGCATTTTTTGCCTAAATCAGAGTTGGAAATTTGTAAAAGTAGGGTGGATTTTCCAACGCCAGGGTCGCCTGAGATCAGTATTACTCCGCCAGGTACCAGGCCGCCGCCGATTGCTCGATCGAATTCGGACATTGAAGTTGTTAACCTTTTTGGGAATTCTACATTATCGTTCATTTTTGCAAAGACAAGCGTTTCAGTGGCTAAAATGGCCGAGTTTGAGCTGCCAGATTTTGTGTCTGGAATTTCCATTAAACTGTTCCAAGCTCCGCAACTACAATACCCAGCCCACTTTAAATGTACAATTCCACAATCTTGGCAACGATATTTCATTTTTTCCCCTTTTTTTTGTTAATCTTTTCATAGTATAACAGATTGAGATTATAGAAAGAAGTTTTATGTTAAAAAAGAGTTAATGAAAAGTGAAGTTTTCGTGAATATTGCTTTTTTTTGTTTTGTCTGATAGTCTAAAAAAGAGGTGAAAGTGTCAAAAATTTTAAATTCTGTTATTTTTTCTTGTTGTTTATCGGCTATGGCTGGCGGAGATTGCGAATTTTACGGGTATGAACGTTTGGAAAGTTTTAAAATTTCCAAATGTGAAATCGAAAGTTTTAAAGAATCCATTGACAGTGATAAAAAAATTATATGCATAACTACATATGAAATTAAGATTTTTGAACATCTTTTTGAAGTAGAAATTGCGTACAATCCAACGCTTGAATCTGTTAATCCGACGATTAGATGTATTGATGAAGAGAGATCTGGAAATACTACAATTTCTTTATTTAAGCAAAGTCTTTTGTTATGTAGGATTTTGAAAAGTTTTGACGATTCCAAATTTAGGGCTTTTTTCATTAGAAATGGAATTAACTGTCAACTATATAAGTTGCAATTGATAAAACGTTGTTTGTCAATGAAAATCAGGCAAAATGATGGAGTAGATTTTTGGCATGAAAATATGGAAAAAGCTAAGAATTTAGAGTTAGCTAGACATTCTGAACTGTATCATGAACATCAGCTTGATTTGTCGCCAATGCCTATTATTGAAGAGGAAGTGGCTAATTGTGGAGATAATTTTGCAGTACCGGATATCAAAGTTGGAGAAGTTTATGTTATAAAACATTGCGATTTTGAAAAATTTTCTAGAGAATTATTACGTAGGTTTTCAAATTTTAAAGAAGCAAATAAACATTACAAATATAAACGTAGTTATGAAGAATTTTTTGATTCTATTCCTATTGCTTTGTTGGATAATTTATTGTCAGTTGGACATATTGGTGAGTATTTGATCCAAACAAATGAAAATTTATTAAAATTGATTAAAAAAGGTTACCGATTTGGAGTGGATCCTTTTAATGATAAAGTAGAATTAGAAAATTTAGTTAAAGAATTTAATAAATATTTTGATGTTTTTTTGATGAAAAATTTTGATTGTGAAAAATGGCTAGGAATTTATAGAGATTTTTGTCTAGGAGGCTTGCCAATGGTAGATGTAATTGCTGGAAGGGAAGTTACTTTAACTAGCTCAGAAATTCGTTCAGCTTATATGCATTTTATGTTGTATTCTGGGCAAAGTTTGTATGATAAAAATCAGAGATTATTTGAAGTAGAAATTGGCTGTTTGAATGGACAAAACGAAGCTTATTCTCCGTATATAAATAGTATTTTTGCAGTAGATGGAAAAAGGATTTCTTTTGCAGAACAATTGGGAATTTTGGAAAGTTTGAAATTTGGAGTTAATAAATTTTATGTGTCTGAAAAATCTTCCGAGTTTTGTCAACGAGCTATTGATAGAGAAATTAAAGCTTTAAATAAAGTACTAAAAACGCACCATGAAGAGTTTAAAAAGCGTCAATTGGCCTTAGAAAAAGAGCAAACTGAAAGAGAATTGAAAATAAGAAAGGAAATTTCTTTGGATCTAGATTTTGAGCAAAGATTGAATAGTCAAAAAACGAAAGATGGATTGCAACCGAATTTGGCTGATAGTACAAAAATTTTGTTTGATTTGGAAAGCGAAGACAGGGCTCAATTATTGGCAGAAAGATCCAAAGAATTTCAAAGTTTTGATGGACAATTTAGGCAAGAATTACAGCCTATGATTGTAAGGTTAAATAATGCTAATCAAATTGATTGTGAGATTTTTTTGGAAGGAATGGCTAGTCAAGGAAAAGTTTGGGGTAGTGTAAAGATGGAAAAATCGGAATTAAATTTTTCAAAAACTGATGACAAAAGATTTCAATTTACTTTTCAGTGTCAAGATTGGTATTTTCGTCCTTTTACTTACTTTAATATAGATTTTATCATGCAATTTGGTACTGGTAAAGTTATTGCAATAAAATTTAACAAAGATTTGTACAAAATGGTTTTAAATCAAAATAATGACTTGATTTTGACTACAAAATCATTATTTGAAGCTCTTTCTGTTTATTCTTGGAAAATGCAATTTGACATTATCTGTTTGTTAAAAAATGAGATGGATAAATATTCCAAAATGGATTACAAAGGCAAATTGACTGAAAGAGAATCTAAAGATGTTGTAAGTTTTTTTGAAAAGACTTCCCAATTGGCGAATGAACGCATGGAATCAGTTAGAGTGGAACGGCAACAGGTGTGGACTCGTAATCCAGGTTGGCGTTCTGATGTTTCTTTGCGTGGGTGTATGGTTCAAAAAAGATTAGATGAAGTTGAAAAAATGAGGATATCTAAGCAAAAAGAAAAGGAAATGGAAAAGGAAAAGGAAAAAGAAAAAGAGGCTCAAAAATTGTTGTCTAGTCAAGTACAAAACAACGTATCTCAGCCCGTTCCAGCGCCTGTTCAACCCGTTCCTTCTCAGCCAGTTCCAATGCCAGCTAAGTCTGTTCCTGAGCCTGTTCCTGCTAAACCCCTTGTAGTAGATCCATTTTTGCAGAAAAAAATAGATATTTTGGCAGAAATGAAGGGGAATCGAGAAAAAATTCTTCAAGAATATGAGAATGAAATAGCAAATTTGCAAAATCTCATTGAAAGTAATTTAGAAAAGTTGAGAAGGCAATTGTCGAAAGATAGACAAAAAATATTAGGAGAAGAATTGCAAAAAGATCGCGAAAGTTTGTTTAAAGAATATGCCGAATCTTTGGTAGTTTTAGAGAAGTTTCAAAAAGACGGATTAGAATTTGCAAAATTATTGGAAACGCGTAGAAAAATTGCTGATGATATGGCAAAATTATTTCAAGCAGAAGCTGCAGAAAGGGCGGAATTTGATACTGCTAGGGATATTTTTCTCGGTCATACAAATATAAAAGTGTATGAAGATAAGCAAAGAATGAAAAAGCCTAAGCAAGGGCAAAATCCAAAAGATGGCTCAAAAGACAATCAAAATGACAATCAAAATTCACAAAATGGCAAAAATACAAAAGGGAAAAAAAAATAACCACCATGACGACGATCACTCTAATGACGACCACCATGACGATGAATCTGATAATTTTTATCTTTGTTCTTTTATGTAAAAATTTTTGTTTTTAAAATAGATCGAAAAATTACATCGAAAAATAAAAAAAATAGAAAAATATTTGAAAAAATACTCAAATTAAGCTGGCCGGTTGCAAAATTGGTCTAATTGCAATACTATATGAAGGACGTTTTTTAACGAAAGGGCTATTTGAATGTTAAATTTTGAAATTGATCAAACTCAGCGGGATGAATTTTCTAAGTTGTTAGAACAGAGCGACAATATAAGGCGCGGGGTTTTGATGTCGGCTATCGTGAGCGGAATTGATGATCGTTATGTGTTTGTTGATGTTGGTTTGAAATCTGTAGGAAGAATTCCTAAGGAAGAGTTCGATTTGAGTACGGAGGATTCCCAGTTGCCAACGGTTGGAAGTACTATTACGGTCTTGCTAGAGGCTTTGGAGGATAGGAATGGAGATGTCCAGTTGAGCTATACCAAGGCTGTCAGAGAGGCAGGTTGGGGACAATTGGAAGAGATTTTCCACAAACGCAGCACAGTTATTGGGACTGTTATCCGCAAGGTTCAAGGCGGTTGCATAGTAAATATTTCAGGGGTCGGGGCGTTTTTGCCAAAAAGTCACATTCCTGCGACGATCAAAGATATCAAAGAGTTGCTTGGAAAGCAGCATCAGTGTTTCATCATCAAGATGGATCGCGCCAAGAGCAATATAGTAGTTTCGTTAAAGAGCAGCTCTGATACAGAGGAAAATGTAGGTTTTGCGGAAGGTCAAGTTGTTAAAGGAACGGTCAAAACGATTACAGAATCCGTGGCTTTTGTGGATTTGGGGTCCGTGACTGGGCGTTTGCACATTAGCGAGATGAGTTGGACGAAAATTAAAGATCCTAGTGAAGTTTTGAAGGTTGGGGATGTAATTGAAGTTAAGATCGTTTCGATGCCGCATAGTAATCGAATTTCGTTAAGTTTGAAGGAATTGCTAGAAAATCCTTGGGTACAGAATGTCAAAAACGCGCATATAGAAGTTGATTCTATTGTTGAAGTGGAAGTGAAGGCAATTGAGGAGAAAAACTTGATTGTTGAAATTGCGCCCGGGATTGATGGTAAGTTGAAGATGTCTGATGTAGCTTGGATGAAAAGATATCAAAATTTTGATTCTTTCAAAAAAGGCCAGAAAATTTCCGTGAAAATTATGGAAGTGGACGAAAAACGGAACAAAATTTCGGTCAGTTTGAAGCATGCGGGCAAGAATTCTGTTGAGGAATTTGCTCGTACCCATCAAGAGAAGGACATGATCGACTGCGAGATAGTTCAAATTTCTGACCTTGGGTACGTGGCGAAGATCGGTGATCAGCTTGATGGAATTATCCCTAAGACGGATGCCTATGTTTCTGGGACTTTGAAGGTTGGCGCGAAATTGCAGGCTTATATTTGGAAGATTTCCGTTGATAGTGGTCACATAGTTTTGGGCATTAAAAAGCCGTAATTTTTTGTGATTTTTTTGAGTTTTTTTCGAAAAAATTCTTGTTATTTTTTTGATTTTTTGGTATTTTCGTTTTATGAAGATTGTTAATTTGAAAAATTTTTTATTGTTTTGTTTTGTGAGCTCGAATGCGCCTATTTATGACAATATTTGTTCGTATTTTTCCATTTGGCCTGATACAGGTACAAACATTGAGTCTAAAAAAATCAAATTTTTAGGTGATCTTTCTGATCGGAAGAAAAACAATTGTGAAAGTTCTGATTGTTTTGACAGTAATTACAAAATAGATGAAGAAAAAATTTTCTTATTTTTGACGGATTTGCATTGATTTTTGCGAAAACACTTGCAAAAAATCTTGGAATTTCTAGAATTTTTACAAATTAATGGAGTTGATTATTTGTCGATTTTTTTATTATACTAAGACTATGAAAATTAAGAGTTTTTTTACCATTATTTTTGCGAGCTCAATTTTAAGTCCAAATTTTGCGAACTCGGTTTTAAGTCCAAATTTTGCTAATTTAGCTTCAATTCCCGATTTTTTGGACTCAGTTTCAGCTCCCAATCGTAGGCATTATTCAGTTTCAGTTCCCAATTGTGAGTACTCATTTTCAATTCCCAATTGTGCGTATTCAGTTGCAACTAAAAAATTTAAAGAAAAAGTTCCATTTTATTCTGAAATGCATTTTACAACAAGTGTTACTGGTTTAATGTCTCCGATACATACTGCAGTTTTGCAAACCAAAATTTGCAATTATAATAGTACTTTTCATTATTTAGACGAAGCTTTAAAAGTGAATTCTGATGATGTTATCACAGATCCATTGAAAAATGTCCAAACTGAAAAATCTGTTGAAAAGTATAAAAAGACGATATTACTTGCCTCAGACAAAGGTAGTGATTTTTCATTGGAATTAGGTTTTGTGTCAAATTTTAAAGATGATTGTTTTTCAGCATTTTTTGTAGACGTTTGCGTTGAAAATTAGTAAATTTTACATCACTTTTATAGACGGTCAATTTTTGCTAATATACATACATGCGCTTATAGCTTAGTGGAAAAGCGTTACTCTCCGAAGGTAAAGATCAAAGGTTCGAGTCCTTTTAAGCGCGCGGGTTCTTAAGTTAATTTTTAGTTTTGAAATTTTTGCTAGATAATTTTCGGTTTTTTACAAGATTTAATTTTTCAATTTTCCCTCATTTTTTGCAGTTTTTTTTGAAATTGTTGTCAAAAAGTACGAAATTTGGTATAATTTAATATATATGCTAGAAGATCGACAAAAAATCATAAACGTGGCCATAATCGCTCACGTTGACCACGGAAAAACGACTTTGATTGACTCTATTCTCAGCCAAACAGGCCAATTTCGTAAAAATCAAGAAATACAAGAACGAGCTATGGATTCCAATGACCTTGAAAAGGAACGCGGAATTACAATTTTGGCCAAATGTACGGCCGTTGAGTGGAAAGATTACAAAATCAACATTGTGGATACCCCTGGACATGCCGATTTTGGCGGAGAAGTTGAACGGATTTTGGGGATGGTAGATGGGGCTTTGATCTTGGTTGATGCTTCCGAAGGGCCTTTGCCGCAGACCAAATTTGTGCTCATAAAGGCGTTGCAATTGGGTTTAAAGCCTATTGTGGTGATCAACAAGGTCGATAGGCCAGATGCGCGTATCCAGGAGGTTTTGAATGAGATTTTTGACCTTTTTATAGCCGTTAATGCCACCGAAGAGCAGCTGGATTTCAAAGTTTTGTATGCTTCTGGGCGTGATGGTTGGGCTAGTACGAAAGTGGACGAACAGACTGATTCATTAGCCCCGATGTTGGATGCAATTATCGAAAACATTCCGTTAGCCAATTCTGATAAATCCAAAAATGACGAATTTTTCAAGCTTTTAGCAGTGATTTTGGAAGTCGATCCGTATGTCGGGACTTTGTTGACAGGTCGAGTCGCGTCTGGAGTTGCAAAGGTAAATATGCCAATAAAAGCGCTTGATTTGGACGGGAATTTGGTGGAATCTGGGCGAATTACGAAGCTGTTTTCCTTTAACGGTTTGAAGCGAGTGTCAGTGGACGAGGCTTATCCTGGTGATATTATCATAGTTTCCGGTCTGAAAAAGGGCACGGTTACCAACACAATTTGCTCTTTGGAAAATACAGAACCCATAAAGTCTAATCCAATTGACCCGCCTACGATTAGTATTAACTTTTCTGTTAACGATTCGCCATTTGCTGGAAAAGAGGGGAAAAAGTGTACTTCTAGGATGATCGGGGAAAGGTTGTGGCAAGAAACAGAGCGAAATGTGGCCATAAAAGTGACTCAATCGGCTAATAATGACGCTTTTCAAGTGGCAGGTCGTGGTGAATTGCAACTTGGGATTTTGATTGAAACGATGCGTAGGGAAGGGTTTGAATTGACAATTAGTCGACCAAAAGTCATCATCAAAAAAGACCAAAATGGGCATATTTTTGAGCCTATTGAAGAAGTGGTTGTGGACGTGGACGAAGAGTTCGTCGGAGTTGTGGTAGAGAAAATTTCCCTTCGAAAAGGGCTCATGCAAGATATGTTTCCGACTGGAACTGGTAAAAATCGTATAATTTTTCACATTCCAACCAGAGGCTTGATAGGATATCATTCCGAGTTCCTAACCGATACCCGCGGAACTGGGGTTCTGAACAGGATCTTTAAAAATTACGAAGAATTTAAGGGCGAAATTGCGGGGCGTCGGACCGGGGTCTTGATTTCGAATGCTGCCGGAGATGCGACTGCCTATTCTCTGTTCAATCTCGAAGATCGTGGAAAAATGTTCATTATTCCTGGCGAAAAGGTTTACGAGGGTATGATTATAGGCGAGCATTCCAAAGACAACGACTTGGAAGTCAATATAATCCGCGGTAAACAGTTAACAAACATACGAGCTGCCAACAAAGACGATGCGATCAAATGTACGACTCCGATCCGAATGACTCTTGAATCGGCGATTGCTTATATAGAAGACGATGAGCTCATTGAGGTAACTCCAGAAAATATACGTCTGAGAAAGCGGTTTTTGGATCCAAACGAGCGTAAAAAGGCCAACCGCGGGCATCATAAGGATTTTGAATTGATAGAATTGTTATAATTTTCGGCCAAATTTCAGTTAATTTCAGATTTTTTGAAGATTTTTTTGCCCAAAACTGTGGAAGGTGTGGAAAAGTTTGACAAAGTGGAAAAATAGAAGCGGAAAGTACTTGGAGGCGAAAATCACGGAATTGGGAGCCGAAATCGCGGGATATCAAAGGCAATGGAAAGGAGATCAGTAAGAATGCTCAGCTTTGGGCGATGAAAAAGTCGCTAAAACAGGCCAAATTGACAAAAAATTGAGCTACAAAAAGTGAAATTGAAAATTACAAAAAAAACTGACCCGAAAATTTTTTCAACTTTTTTTATTTTCAAAAAAAATGGCTACCAATTCACAAAAAATGAGTTTGTTTTTTAGACAGAGCAAATACGCCCTGCAATTATTGTTATATTTAGTACTTCTGAGCCAAAAAATTCGACCCAGTTGAAAAAATTATTTGATATTCAATACTTTTTTAAAGAAAACCAACGCAGAATAACATGGTCATATTACTTCCACTTAGCAGATATCAAAGGCTTTCCTCCAAAAAGTCATGAAGATTTTCATCTCCACGTTCTTATTTTAACACTATTTAAACTACTTGTCAAGTTTTTATTCACTATTTGTTCACAAATTTATCAGAATTATTGCGAAAATTTTAATATTTTTTTATGAGAAATTTTGGATTTTTTCCCGCGAGAATTTTTTAAAAAGTTACAAAAAATCGCAATTATTTATTAGATTTTGAAAAAGTTTTGTAAATTTTTGGCATAATAAACGAAATTTTGTAATCGAAAACAAGAAGTTTTTGACTATTAGGAAAGTGGGGGGGAAAGTGGGAGGAAAGTGGGAGGAAAGAGGCCGGTTTTGTAATTGTTAATATTTTGGTTAACGAAATGAATGTTGACGATTTGTCAAAGACAGTTCGCCGTATTAATGTGGAATCTCAAAGTCGTTGGATTTTTTGCCGTAATTTTTACAATTTTAACTGGTTTTTCATAAACTGGCAGATAATAGTGTTTTTTTGTCTGATTTTTTTGCCATTTTACGAGCGGCGGAGCACTTTAAGCATTGCCGAGTTTGGAATTTTTACATTTCCGATCGAAAATTCTTTCATTTTTTTCTTACCCGCTTTTTGCTTGTCCAAAAGTTTGCGTTTTCTTGAAACGTCGCCGCCGTAACACTTTGCTGTGACGTCTTTCCTAAGAGCGGAAACGGTTTCCCTGGCAATAATCTTCCCCCCGATGGCCGCCTGAATAGCAATTTGAAAAAGTTGCCGCGGAATTTCGTCCTTCAATTTTTCGCAAATCCAACGGCCCTGAGATTCCGCACTGGTACGGTGAATTATCGTTGACAAACCGTCAACATTCGTTCCGTTAACCAAAATATTAACCACTACAACATCGGCCTCTTTTTTCCCGCTTTCCTCATAGTCAAAACTTGCGTAACCTTTAGAAAGCGATTTGAGCTTATCATGGAAGTCAAAAATGATCTCGCTCAGCGGCATTTCATAGGTACAAGTGACATTTTGGACGTTGCCAATTTGGTTAACATATTTGATCTCCTGGTCTTGCCCGCGGCGTTCTAGGCAAAGTTTGATAATATCTCCAAGGAATTCTTCCGGCGAAAAAATCGTAATTTTCACCCAAGGTTCGTAAATTTTCTCGATTTTGTTGATTGAAGGCATGTGGGTAGCGTCGTTTATCTTGAGTATTTCTCCGTCGGTTTGGTGGATTTCGTATTCCACATTTGGCGCAGTCACAATGACAGAAATATCAAACTCCTGCTCCAAGCGCTGCTGGATGACTTCCAAGTGCAAAAGTCCCAGAAAACCGCAACGAAAACCTACGCCAAGGGCCGGGGAGTGAGTTGGTTCTATTGTCAAACTGGCATCATTTAGCGCCAATTTTTCAATCGCATCTTTGGTCTCGCCGTAAAGAGAGCTATCAGGAGGAAACATTCCGCAATAAACCACTGCTTTTTGGAATGGAAAACTTTTCAGAACCGGTCCGGTGTAATTTGGTTGAGCAATCGTGTCGCCAATGATACATTCCTTAACATTCCTAACATTGCCAATAATAATACCAACGTCGCCGGCCGTGAGCTTGTCTGTATGTACCAATTTCGGGGTCAAATAGCCCAATTTTTCAACCTTATATTGCGCTTGATTTGAGCAAAATTTGAAGGAATTTCCCACAGAAAGGCTACCTTCTTTGACTCGGACGAGCAAAACCACTCCAAGATAAGTATCATACCAGGAATCGATCAAAAGGGCCTGTAGAGGGTTGTTTTCAGAGCCAGTGGGCGAGGGAATCCGTTCAATAAGTTCGTCCAAAAGTTCCGAAATTCCAATCCCAGTTTTTGCAGAGATCAAAAGCGGCTCGTCCGTGATTCCAAGTACTTCTTTGATCTGTAATTTGACCGATTCTACTTGAGCGCTGGCCAAATCGATCTTGTTTAAAACCGGAATTAGCTTGACATTTTCCTCCATTGCCTTATAGACATTTGCAATCGTCTGCGCTTCAATGCCCTGAGTTGCATCCACGAGCACAATGACCCCTTCACAAGCTGCAAGGGCGCGCCGTACCTCGAAACTGAAGTCCACATGGCCTGGGGTGTCAATGAGATTTAGCACGTAATTTTGGCCATTATGGCTGTATTTTAGCCTAGCTGTCTGCGATTTAACCGTAATCCCACGTTCGCGCTCCACCTCCAAAGTATCCAGCATTTGATCCTGCATTTCTCTGTTAGAAATGGCATTACAAGTTTCCAAAAACCGGTCGGCCAGAGTCGATTTTCCGTGGTCTATATGCGCAATTATGGCAAAATTCCTAGTGTTCATTTTTATATAGTACTAAAATTTTTGTATTTTTTGAAGATTTTGTTAAAGTTTTTGTAGCAATTTTTACAAAATTTTTTATTCTGGATTTTTTTGTTTCGAATTTTGAAATTGCAGTGATTTTTTCGGCATTTTTTTAGAAACAAATTTTTAGAAATTTGCGCGATTTTGAATAGTTAAAACGAATAGTTAAGAAATGGTAAAAATTTCGATTGAATTTAGAAAAATTAGACTAAAAGTCAAAATTATTTAGTCTTAGATAGTGTAAGAAAGACCGGCAGAAATTTGGAAAGAGGAGAAAGAAATATCCTCTTTGATAGCATCCGTATAAACTTGCTTGCTTACTTCGTTGCCCTTTTGTGGCTCTAAATCGACCGTCTTTCTTGGGATAGTCTTAAACAATAAGACCGCGGAAATGCTGTCTGTAATCGAATACTCGCACAACAAACCAAGACCAAAAGCCCAAGCTCTTCCTGGTTCTGCGCTGATTTCCTTACCAGACAAACTCTTCAACATTTCGTCCGTATCTTCGGATAAAAATTTCTTTGCTTCTTCAGGCAAAGCTTTACGAGCGATCTCTTTAATAGTCCTCTTGTGTTCTATTCCGAAAGTGGTAATACCAGCGATCAAGGAAGCGCGGAAATTGTTACCAAAAATTAACGAAACGGAAGGACCTACGAAAAATTCCAATCCGGAAGCGTTGAATTCAGCTTTTGACAAATCGTCTTCATGTACTGCCTTGAACCCATGCCGACCGACGTAGCCAAACATACCAAAGCCCAAATCTACGGAATCTGTCTTACGACTGAAAATATCAAAAGCCAAAAAACCACCAAAATTCAAGCATTTTTCGGTATCCATTGCCACATCATCTGAAGTTGCAGCAGAATCGAATAGATTTTTTGCGCGAATAGGACGTCCTTGTGGGTCGTTTGCTTTTTCATCTTTTGCATATTCACCAGTTGCCCCGTGAGCTCCGTGAGCCTTTGCAATCTTATGAGCGTTTGCTTTTGTCTTATCTTTTGTGCTACCAAAAGTCATACCGCCAACTGCACCAATTTTAAAATCCATGGACAAAGCTTGAGTTTGTAAAGCCATTCCAGCCAAAGCCGATAACAATAATAATTTTTTCATGATTTAATTATTTAACACAAAAGTTAAGAAAGTGTCAATGGTAATTTGGGTAAAAAATAGATGATATTTTGAATTTTTTCCGAATTTTGTACCATTATTTCAACATGAAAAAGAATGAGAAAATTTTCGAAATTTTAAAAAAGTATGACTATCCAGACGCCAGTGGGTTAATATATATTAACGAATTTACTTTTTTGGTAGCAATAATTTTGTCCGCGCAGGCCAGGGATGAGTTTGTAAATACCCAAACTCGGGAGTTGTTTAAAGTGGCTCCGACGGCTGAGGAAATGGTCGAACTTGGGCTGGATGGGATTTGTACTTTCATAAATAAGATCGGACTTTGGCGCAATAAAGGGGCAAATATATATAAAATGGCCGGCCAAATTTGTGAGCTAAAAAAAATGTCGCAATCGCAGGCGCGAGAATGGTATAATGAAATTAGTCAAAAGTATTTTAACCAGGAGGGCGATTTGGTCGATGATTTGGAGCTTTTTGAGAAGGATTTTTCTAGGAAAGTTGTTTGTATTGATGGTTCTGAGCCAGTATTTGGCCTGGATTCTTCAGAAATACTTTCAAACGAAGGGGTTCCGAAGTTTAGGCTTGGTCTGCTTAAATTGGCAGGAATTGGTCGAAAAAGTGCGAATGTTTTTTTGAATTTTGTCTATGGGGCGAAAGTTTTTCCTGTCGATACCCATGTCGTTCGTTTGACAAATAGACTAGGAATTGCAGAAGGAAATCCAGAAAAAATAGAAAAAATTTTACAAGAAGTCGTGCCGGAAAACTTTGCTGAACATGCGTCAAATTGGCTAGTTTGGCACGGTAGAAGGGTGTGTTTTGCCAGGAAGCCGAATTGTTTGGACTGTTTGTTAAAAAACTATTGCAATTTTTTTAAAAAATAGTAAAATGGAGAATAATGGGGAAGATAAAAAATTATTATTTAGAAATATTAATCGGATTTCTAAGTTTTTGTGCGGCGATTTTTTTCGTCTATAATTTTTACTCTAATGGGACGAATTCTGAATTTTTGTCTCAGGCAAAGTCGAAACTTTTGCTTTTGGAAGCGCGTACAAACAGGGCGAACGAAGAGAAGTTGAACGAGGCTGAGGATAAAAGTTGTAAACAATGTTTTGAAAGTGCTTTGATTGAGAGTAATTTTCAGGTTTTGGCTGTTGAGAAAAAGGACAATTATGTGGCTGCAATTGTTGAAAAAAATGAAATTTCGCGAGGAAAATTGAATCAAATTTTGGAAAATGTGGAATTTTTGCAGAGTGGGAATCGTTGGGAAGTACGTTGGTTTTATAATAAACCGCAAAAAATTGGAACTGAAAATTTTGTTGATAATGATCCGGAAATTGAAATTACTCAGAAAAAAAATGCGAAAATTGTTACAGAAAGCGAAAAATTGAAGGTCAGCGCTATTTGCTTTTTTGGGGAAAATGATTGGCAAGTTTGGATTAATGGGAAAATGTATGATCAGGAAAATTTTGAAATTGAAAATGGGGTTGTGATAGAAAAAGTTTCTGAACAATTTGTGATTATTAGAAAAAATGATAAAAAAATCACTTTGAATTTGGAATGATTTTTGTAAATTTGTTGAAAAATTTAACTTTCGATTTTAGCAGCTTTTTTTGTATTGTACAAAATATATATTCCTAAAAAAATCATTGGAATTGACAAAAGTTGCCCGTAGCTAATGGTTAAAAAATTGTTAATATTTATGATCCCATCTGGTCGGCGGAAAAATTCTGAAATTATGCGAAAAATTCCATAGAAAATTAGAAAAATTGCGCTCGTTTTTCCCGGAATTTGTAAATTTTTTTTTCTACCTAGCCAAAGAATGGTCCAAAGAACGATTCCTTCCAAAAACGCTTCTAAAAAGACGACCGGGTAATTTGAAATTCCAAATTTTTCGAAAATTTTTGCTAAAAATTGGCATTTTATCGAAGTTCCATGAATTTCATTGTTAATATAATTTGCGATTCTGCCTAAAAAGCAGCCGATTGGGACGTTGATAGCGATTAAATCCCCGATTGCCCATTTGTCTTTTTTGTGGATTTTGCAAAATAGTAAAGTTGAGCAAATTACGCCAAGGACGCCTCCGTGGAACGACATTCCGCCTTCCCAAATATAGAAAATTTTGTACGAAAATTTTTCATAAAATAAAAATTCGCCGATTCTTCCGCCAAAAATCACCCCTAAAACTGTGAAATTTAATAATTTTTCGAGATCTTTTTTTGTTAAATTTGCGTATTTTGCATGGTTTTTTGCAATTTGGAACGAAAGTAAAAAGGTTGAAAAGTACGCAATTCCATACCATCTGACGGGAAAGCCTAAAAAATGAAAAGCGATTGGGTTGATCATAAAACGAGTATATAAAAATCAAGAATTAATTTCAATTATTTTGCGAAAATGATCAAATTTTGTGCTATTTTTTGTGTTTTGGTAAAACTATGTCCGATTGTTTCATGTATTTTCCGAATTTTTCGTCATAAGAAACTTCGCATTCGTGATCGGATTGGAAGAAAATGAATTGGCAAATTCCTTCATTGACGTAAATTTTGACTGGAAACGGAGTCGTGTTGGAAAATTCCAAAGTTACGAAGCCTTCCCATCCAGGTTCGAGTGGAGTGACGTTGACAATTAGTCCACAACGTGCGTAGGTCGATTTTCCGAGGCAAATTACGATAACATTTCTCGGAATTTTGAAATATTCAAACGTTTTTCCGAGCGCAAAGCCGTAAGGGGGGATGACGAAGAAATCTTGGCTTGAAAGTTCGCGAAATGCGCGTTGGTCGAAATTTTTTGGGTCGATTATTAAATCCGAATTGACCGGGATTTTTTCGAACAAATATAGTTTGTCCCCAAGCCTGGCGTCGTACCCATAAGACGAGACTCCTGAGGAAATTCCATCTGTACCAGACGAAAACGGCTCAATCATTCCATTCTCTAAAGATAAACGTTTAATTTCTTTATCGCTCAACGCTGACATTTCAACCTCCGAATTCGAAAATATTCTATAACAATTTTGCAAAAATGGCCAATGATTTTTAAAACTTTTACAAAAATTTCATTATTTTATGATTGCTAGAACTGTTTCGCCGCCGATCATCGTTTGCCCTTTTTTGACTAAAACTTGCGATTTTAAGGGTAAAAACAGGTCCATTCTGCTGCCAAATTTGATAATTCCATATCTATCACCAACCTTAACTTGATCCCCGTTTTCTGCGTAACATACGATTCTGCGCGCAATCAAACCTGCCACTTGGCGGACGATGACCTTTTCCTTGCCTTCAATTGTCAGAGCCAGATTTTCGTTCCGGTGAAATGCTTTGTCAGTTTCCGCATGCGCAAAACTTCCTTTTTGGTACGATCTTTTTGTAACTTTCCCGCTATAAGGAATTCTTGTCACATGTACATCGAAAACGTTTAGAAAAATGCTAATTCTAGTGAATTTTTCGTCATCTTTTGTGTCTTCCGAGACTCCGATTACTATGCCGTCCGATGGGCTGATCACAGCATCTTCCAAATTTACACTATCTGGCAAAATTCTTTCAGGGTCTCTGAAAAAATACGCTACAAAAAGGGCGAATCCTGAGACAAGTAACCCGAAAGCAGGCGCGATTATATAGGCTAAAACTGCGAAAATGGCCGATCCTGCGATGAAAGGCATTCCTTCTGTATGAAACTTCATTTTATTTCCTCCATTTTGATTTTTTCCTCGTCGAGTTTTTTGAAGCAAAAAATTTTAAGAATTTGCATTTTTGACATTAAATCCGGAATTTCGGAAATTGTTGCCGTTTTGATTTTGTAAGCAATTTCGTCCATTTTAGCTAGGGCAATCGAAAAGGACATTTGCTCAAATTCTTTAACTTGTTCCTCCGTCAATTCCTGTTTATTTTCGTCCAATTTGGCCAAATCCGTTTCAACTTTTTCCACCATTTTGGAACATTTTTCGTACGTTTTTTTCAAATTTTGCCAGCAATTTGTAACTTCATCAAATGAGACTGCTTGGTTCAATTTCGCCCGTAATTCCTTAATTTCTTCGATCAAATTCTCGACAGTTTCCACTAGAGCAGTATAATATATTCCAATTGATAAGTAAATCTTGGCCATTTTAGCAGATTTTGTGTTTTTTTCTTAAATTCCAATAAATTCATAAAAAATTGCCCTAAAAAATTCCCAGCAAAAATCCCATAGAAAAAATTTTTAAAAATTTCAGCAAAAAAATTCCAAGAGAAATTTCCCAAAACTCCGATTTTTTGTTATAATGAAATTATGAACAAAGAAAATACGCGACTGATTTTGCGGACTACGTATCTTGCCATCGTGGTTTCCGTGGTTTTAGCGGTTGCAAAATTTACGAATTATTTTTTTACAAATTCTATGGCAATTCACGCGAGCGCGCTCGATTCTTTGATGGATATTTGTGTAGCTTTCGCCAATTTTGCGGCTATTAAGATTACTTTGAAAAAACCTAACAAAAAATTTCCATATGGTTACGATAAAATTGCGGCTTTGGCAGCGTTTTTACAGGTAATTTTGATTGCTTTTTTTGCCATTCATTTGATACAAGAGTGCTTTGAGCGGTTGTTTCATCCCGAAGCGCAAATGCACAATTTCGGCCTGGCTTTTGCAATTATTGCATTTTCCATAATTTTGAACGGGGTTTTGATTTTGTACCAAGCTCGAGTTGTCAAAAAAACTGGATCTATTGTCATTAAAGCTTCCATGTTTCATTACGAGACTGATCTGTTCACAAGTGTGGCCATTTTCCTAGGGGTTTTGTCTATTTGGGCCTTCAATGTTAGTTGGTTAGATCCAATTATTGGAACAGGATCCGCCCTTTATTTGTTAATTTCTGTTGTCTCGTTGGCAAAAATTGCTTTGGCTTCGATTTTAGATATGAATGATTCGAAAAAAACTGAAAAAATACGTAAAATTTTGGCCGAAAATGGGGTTAATTTGAAGGATTTTTATGTCAGAGTTCTGTTTTCTGGGACCAAACTTCGGGTACAAATTTTAGTTAACGAAAATGCACAAATAGACAAAACGAAAATTGAAGAAATTATATCTGGTCATTTTGAAAACAGCGTGACCGAATTCATTCTACAATAACTATATTTTTCCTGCAATTGATTGTGAAATTTTGGCTTTTATGTTACCTTAATCTCATGATTTGGGCGTTTTATTTATTACAAATTTTGGTAATTGCGGCATTGGTTGTGATTATTATGTTACAAAAAAGCGGGGATGGAATTTTTTCCCCAGGAGTCAAGGCTTTTGGTATCAGAGGCAGGTCTAATATGGTTATAAAAGTCACGTACGGCCTTGGAATTGCGTTTTTGATTATCAATTTGGCTTTGAGCGTGCTTTATAAGAAGCAGTTTAAGAAGGAAATGATTACGGAAAACAAGGATAAAATAACTTTGGTACAAAATGTTAGAACCCAGGAAAATGGCGGTACTTTGGAAAAAGATTCCTTACAAAAAGTGCAAAAAAATCTTGAAATTGTCAAAAATGGCAAGGTGGATGGTAGTAAATGAAAAAGACCAGAATTATTTTTGTCACCGGGGGCGTGGTTTCGTCTTTGGGGAAGGGGATAGTTGCTTCTATAACTGGGCGGCTTTTGAAAAATCGCGGACTAAAAGTTAAAATTAAGAAATTTGACCCTTATTGGAACATAGATCCGGGGACTTTGAGCCCGATCGAACATGGAGAGGTTTTTGTGACCAATGACGGTGCGGAAACTGACTTGGATTTGGGGCATTACGAGCGTCTTGGCGGGGTCGAGACTACGAAAACTGACTATCTAACTTCCGGCCTTATTCAGCATATGATCATGCAAAAGGAGCGCAATGGGGAGTATCTTGGCAAAACCGTTACAGTTGTTCCGCATGTAATTGACGAATTTCGGGATGCGATTTTGCGGGGTTCTGAAGATTGTGATATTTTGATCTGCGAGATTGGCGGGACAATTAGCGATATAGAAAACGTCCTGATTCTCTGGAGTTTGAGGCAAATTCGAAAAAATCCAAATAATCATGTACTTTTTATCCACGTTGCGCCGATGATTTACCTACGAAAAGCGCAGGAATGGAAGACAAAACAGATTCAGAATTCCGTCCGAGCTTTGTTAACTTTTGGAATTGAAACTGATCTGCTTTTGTGTCGAATGGAAGAAAAATGTCCGGAAAATTGGCGCAAAAAATTGGCTCTACTTTGCGAGATTGACGAAAAGAACGTTTTGGAAGCTATGGATGCGGAGTCGATTTATCATGCCATGCTGAACTATCAGAAGGAAGGGGTGGACGATCGGATTTTGGATCTATTTGGCCTGGATTGTCCGCAAAAACGCCTCGATGCAATTGAACATTTTGTCCAAAAACTGGATGAAAATTTACCCGAAATTCGGATTGCGGTTGTAGGAAAATATATCAGTTGTAAGGATGCTTATAAGTCTTTGGAAGAAGCTCTTGTACATGCGGCCATTTCGATTGATCGCCATATAAAGATCGATTGGATTGACGCGGAAAAGGTCAAGGAAGAGGATTTGGCGGGGTATAATGGCATTTTGGTGCCAGGTGGTTTTGGTCAGCGGGCTTCGGAAGGTAAGATTTTGGCAATCAAATACGCCCGGAAAAATAATATTCCGTTTTTTGGGATTTGTTTTGGCCTGCAGTTGGCTGTCATTGAAAGTGTTTCTGAAATTTTGCCAGGAGCTTCGACTTCTGAGTTTGGGGACTGTGCCTATCCAGTTGTCGCAAAGATGGAAGAGTGGGCAAAAGATAGCCAAATAGTCAAGGCTAGACAGCAAATGGGTGGGACTATGCGTTTGGGGGCTTATCCGTGTGAAATAGCGCCAAATACGCTGGCACATAGCTTGTATAACACCGAAAACGGCCCGGTTGATCAGCCTTTGAAGATCAGCGAGCGGCATAGACATAGATATGAAGTTAACAATTTGTATTTAGATCAAATTCAGAAATCCGGGATTAAAATTAGCGGAAAATGCGGGGAATTGGCTGAAATTGTAGAGCGGGATGACTGCGATTTCTTCATAGGTTGTCAATTTCATCCAGAATTTAAATCTAATTGCGAAAATCCGCACCCGATTTTTGTAGGTTTTGTGAAGGCAGTTGACAAAAAAACGAGGCGTTAATGTTACATTGGTTATTTACTTTTAGTAGGTTTGCTATAGCGCCTTTTGTATTTTTGGCAATAAAATCATCCAATTTTTTGTCTTTATATTTGCTTGGTTATGCTATTTTGTCCGATTTTTTGGACGGATATTTTGCCAGGCTTTTGGGGCAAACTTCTATAATTGGAGCCATTTTGGACGGTTTTGCTGATAAATTTTTGATTTATTTTTCTTTGTTAGGACTAATTGTCAAGAATCATTCCATGAACGGAGTTTGGATTTTAACTTCAATTTGGCTAGCTAGGGATTTGATTTTGACAGTGCTTTGGCTTCTTGGTAAGAACAGTTTTCAGTCTATTTATTTTGGTAAAATTTATACTGCTTTGCAATTTTTCACGATTGCGGTGCTTTTGGCCAGCGATCTTTTTGGGTATAAAATTCCGAAATATTGTACGAATTTTTTGATTTTTACGTTTTTTTTGCTTGGAGCGATTACGATAAAAAAATATTACAAATATCTGATGTGTCATTGAAATTTGGCTATTTTGGCCGATTTTATTTTGAAATTTGCGAGTTTTTAAAATTGAAATTTTTGCGTAGAATATTTATAGAATAGTGAAATTGTGGAAGCAAAAAAAAATCTGAAAAAAATACAGTCGAAATTGCCCCAAAAAAGCGGGGTTTATTTGTTTTTAAATGCTAAAAAAAATCCCATTTATATTGGAAAAGCTAAGGATTTGCGCAAGAGGACAGCTTATTATTTTCGCGAGGATTTGCCGAAAAGGTTGCTGAAAATGGTGTCTTTGGCTGAGAATTTGGAGTATTTTGTGACGGATTCTGAGCATGATGCTTTTTTGTTGGAAGCGCAATTGATTAAGGAAAAAAAGCCGATTTTCAACATTTTATACCAAAATGGCCGCGCTTTATATTATATAAATTTTTCCGAACATGAATTTCAGCGAATTCAAATTACTCACGAATGGTCCAAAAACGCGATCGGTCCGTTCATTTCTGTGGAATATATCAAGAATCTTTTGAATGAGTTGTTGAAAATTTTCAAAATTCGAATTTGTACAGATTATGTTTTCAAAATACGCCGTCGCCCGTGTCTGGAATTTTTTGCCAATCGATGCAGCGGTCCGTGTGTTGGCATGATTAATCAACAGGATTATGCGAAAAATGTACAAAAAAT
>Ga0209340_1000674_pt1 | contig 32923 bp, 24 predicted proteins | sample EPASupsiteSAE323_FD_187266 | JGI IMG/M metagenome (GOLD analysis project Ga0209340, IMG submission 187266) | Bioremediated contaminated groundwater from EPA Superfund site, New Mexico - Sample SAE3-23 (SPAdes) (version 2) | ecosystem: Environmental > Aquatic > Deep subsurface > Groundwater >... | reverse complement strand
CAGCTTCTGCAAATAAATGTCCGCTTTCTTTCAAATGCTCATATATAGCCTTGTTTGCCTTTGCATAAAATAACCCGTTGAATTTTCCTGCAAGCTCATTCAAATGTCCTTTATCGTCAACAGGAACAACTACAGGTATCTTATACTTCTGACAAACATTAAAGTCATCAACGCCATGTCCCGGAGCCGTATGAACGCAGCCTGTTCCGGCTTCAAGGGTTACATGCTCACCAAGTATAACAACCGACTCCCTTTCAAGGAAAGGATGGATGCATTTTATTCCTTCAAGGTCACTGCCTTTAAATTTCTTCACTATTTCATATGACTCAATCCCAGCCTGCTTCATAACGCTTTCGACAAGCTCTTCTGCCATAACATAGACCTGACTATTAGCTTTTGCCAATACATATGTGAAATCGGCATTTAGACATACCGCCATATTACCGGGAAGTGTCCATGTCGTTGTCGTCCATATTACAAAATAAACCTTATCCTTAATTCCTGTAAATAAACCTTTATCATCCTTAACCTCAAACTTTACAAATATTGATTTATTATGATCTTCTGCATACTCAATTTCAGCTTCAGCAAGAGCTGTTTCGCAGTCAGCACACCAGTAAACAGGTTTTAAACCTTTATAGATATACCCTTTCTTAGCCATCTCACCAAAAACTTCAATCTGTTTTGCTTCAAATTTAGGCTGAAGGGTAATGTATGGGTTATCCCAATCTCCAATAATACCAAGTCTTTTAAACTGTTCCCTTTGTTTATCAACAAAGCCTAAAGCAAATTCTCTGCACAATTTTCTAAGTTCAATAGGACTTACTTCCTGCCTGTTAATATTAAGAGATTTTATTGCTCTCAATTCAGTTGGAAGGCCGTGTGTATCCCAGCCAGGAACATATGGTGTACGGAATCCACGAAGCGCCTTGTATTTAATGACTATGTCTTTAAGAATCTTGTTTAATGCATGACCAATGTGGATATCTCCATTTGCATAAGGAGGTCCGTCATGAAGGATGTATGTTGGGCTGTCTTTTTTCTTCTCCATTTGCATCTTATAAATGTCTTTCTCTTGCCACTGCTTTAAAATTTCAGGTTCCCGTTCAGGGAGATTAGCCCTCATCGGGAAATCAGTTTTTGGTAGGTTCATAGTGTTACTGTAGTCCATGTGTAATCGTCCTTTCTATTTATATATTAATATTTAGTATTACTTATAAGCGTCGTTGAGAAATTCGATTCAAAAGAAAAATCTAGGGTTTTTCTCTTGCACTCTTTTCCTCTGCCCCTAAATACTCGGGGCTCTTAGGTATTCCTTCCCAGAAATAATACCCCCTAGTCAAAAATCGTCAGAAACGAGTAGTGCAAGGCGTGCGAGGCGAAAAGCGCTGAGCGTATATATTATACGTGAGCACTTTGAGTCCGAAGCACAACACAGCAATACGAAGTTTATCACGATTTTTGGAATACAAAAAACCTACGTCCTATAGGGACGCAGGTTATGCGCGGTACCACCCAGTTTAACGAATCAACTTCGCTCACTTGATTAATCTTAACGCGATTAACGGCATTATCTACTAGGGTTTCTTTCAAAATGCAGCTCCAGGGTGATTTTCTGCTTTGCTCTGCCGCCGGCTTTCACCTTTCCCGACTCTCTTTAGGCTTTGGCACAAGCTTACTCGTCCCTATCATAGCTTTTATATATTATGATAAATTATAATCCAACATTTATATTACGTCAATAAAAAATAATCATTTGGGTTAATTCTGAGCATCCTTATCAACCATACTTTCATCCACAGAACCATTAGAATTGTACTCAAACAATTCACCATCAACAATATTAACATTAGTTGACCTATTTTCAAGCATCTGATAAATATCCATTTTATCCTTTTCAACGCTGATTGGTTCTGGAACATAACTGCGAATCATGCATGGAATTACCTCAGCAGATTTTATTCTTTTTTTGTCAATTACAACATTTAAAATCATTGTCGGATTATTATAATTAGTAAAAATAAAATTACCCATACTGTATGCAATGAGCTTTCCTTTATAAAACTCAAAACCTTGAAGAACATGTGGATGTGTTCCAACAATAATATCTGCGCCATTATCTATTAAAGTTTTTGCAAGACTTCTTTGCAGCTTGTTAGAAATTGTTTCCCTTTCTGTTCCCCAATGTATATATACAATAACATAATCCACATTGCCCTTTGCATTTTTTATCTCTTCAATTAAGCGTTCCGTATTATAAGCTCCGGCAACACCAGGATTGTTTTTTGTCGCATACCATGAACCTGAAGGTATTACCCTGCTTGCTCCAAATATTGCAACTTTTTCGCCTTTACTTTCAACAGTAACTGGTCTATAAGCTTGATCAATATCCTCTCCTGCGCCTATATAATTAAGTCCACTATCCTCAATATGTCCCAAAGTTTCAATAAACGCTTCTCTGCCATAATCCAAAATATGATTGTTGGCAAGGCTAAGTATATCAAGCCCTGAATATTTTAATCCTCCAATAACTTTAGGTTCAGCTCTAAAAGTATATTCCTTCCCTTGCATCGGTGAACCTGAAACGGCAACCGCAGATTCAAGATTACCAATTGCTAAGTCACTTGAAGAAAGATAGCTTTTAACCTTCTCGAAAGGGTAATTCGGACCATTTTCATCAATCTTTCGCCCAACACCTGAAGCCAATAATATATCTCCAACAAAGCTAATTGTTGTGCCCTCCCTATCTATCACTGCAGTTTTCTGTTCCTTCATTTTTTGCTCGTTTTGAGTATACTCTTTTACCTTAATATGCGAATCATGCTGCTTAATTATATTGTCTACAACATTTACAATTATTATAATTAAGATTACACCAATAACCATTTTAAAAATGAAAGCTCTAAAATCAATCCGCATATCTTCCCTTCCTTATCCTAATTCTTATTAATAATTATACATTATGTCTGATTTGTTGGATATATCTCTACCAATAATCTTACGACTTATAAACCTTCATTTCAGTGCAATATTCGCCATAGTTAACAAAATAAAGGATTTTTCTTGAAAAAACTCTCGATAATTCTGTTTTTCTACATAAATGGATATTTGACATCCAATAATATTAACACTATAATGCAAGTGTAATATACATGTAATGAATTTGTAATAAAAAGCTGAATCCCTTTTTTGAGGGTACGGGGGAACCATTTTTGGGGTGAATCCGCATTTGCGGTAGGGTATAGACCGACTTTCCCGAATCCGACAGCTAACTCCGGAAGCTAAAAACAGGAGGTTTGTATGTTCTACAAAAGGAAAACTGTTGTTAAGTTCCTTTACTTATTATTTTTCGGGTTTGTATTCTATTTCTCAGGATTTGAAGTTTCAGCAAGTTATTATAGTTGTATTAATGGTACCAGCATAAATGTTAGATCAACACCATCTTCGTCTGGGAAGATAGTTACAAAATTATCTAACACAAACGTTATAGTTACTGCTACACAAGGAGATTGGTCTAAAGTTTCATATGGTAAGTTTACTGGTTGGGTAAAGAATGAGTTTCTAAAGTCCAAATCAAAAACATCGGTTAAAACTTCAACTACTTCCCAAAAAGCCGTTTCAACTGTTAAATATGCAACAATAAAAGGCAGTAATGTAAACATTAGAAGCAGTAATAATACAAATTCAAAAATCATTGCAAAAGTATCAAATAAAAAAGTACAGATTTTATCATCATCAGGAGATTGGTACAAAATTTCAGTAGATGGAAAACAGGGCTGGATAAAAAAGAACTTTATTACTACAACACCACTTTCTTCAAGACAGCTTGAACTAGAAAAAAGTACTAATGCTTCAAGCAGTTTAGGCAATGGTACAATAAAAGGCACTGATATCAATATCAGATCTAAGCCTTCAAAAAACGCTAAGATTGTAGGCAAGCTTTCTAACAAAAAAGTTAACATACTTTCCAAGTCCGGAACATGGTTTAAAATTTCATACAATGGCTTAACCGGATGGGTTTCTGCTGATTTTATATCAACATCTGCCAACTCAACTACTAAAAAACAAGAAGCAAATCAAGCTTTATATGGTACGATTAATAAAACAGATGTAAATCTAAGGTCAAAACCATCGAAATCAGCAAAGGTAATAACAAAGCTTTCAAAGAAAAAAGTTACTATACTTTCAAACTCTGGTGATTGGTATAAGGTTTCCTACGGGAAAACCACAGGATGGATTTTAAAGAATTATGTAACGGTTTCTGGGAACAATAGTTCTTCTAATCTTGCAACGGTTGACAGGAAAGCAACAACCCTTAGAAACAGATTAATACTATACTCGAGAGGATTCTTGGGAACAAGGTATGTTTATGGAGGAAGTGCACCTGGAGGATTTGACTGTTCAGGATTTACATCATATATATACAGGAAATTTGGAATTAAATTAGAACGAACTGCAAACTCCCAATCAAAGCAAGGAAAATATGTTGCAAAAAGCAAGCTTAAACCTGGCGATTTAGTATTTTTTGATACAGACGGTACTGGAGGAAAAACTGTTAGCCATGCAGGAATATATATAGGAAATGGAAAATTTATTCATGCATCATCAGGCTCCTCAAAGCACAAAGTGACAATAAGCAGTTTGAACGAAAGCTTTTATGCAAAAACATACGTAACAGGAAGAACCTTCATAAAATAACACATAAATAAAAATATAGAGATAGAGATATAGAAACATCGGGATATGATGTTTCTATATTTTTTTTGGAGATAAAAATGAATAAAAGACCTTTAATGTTGTTTACAATAGCCTTTACTTTAGGAATAACACTTGGCTCCAATATGAATATTTGGCTGTTTGCTTCTCTCTTTCTAGTACTTATTCTATTTTTATATATTTTAGCAACGAGCAGATTACGCCTTTATTTAGTATACTCTATACTCATATTAGCAATACTTATAGGTTCTTGCTCTTCTTTTTATACCATAATCAAATATAACAAAACAAATCTTGAGAAACTAAACGGCTCAGACGTAAATTTTCGTGCAAAAATTGTATCTGAACCTGACATCAGGGAAAAGAAGATAAATTATGTAGTAATGTGTTCCGAGCTAAAAGGAGAAGATATTAGCAATACAAAAATCCTTCTATCAATTTATCAAATAGATAATGCAGAACCTATTCTATCGTGTGGTAAAATCATAACTGGTACAGGCAAGATTGTTCTGCCATCACATGCAAGAAATCCAGGTGGCTTCGACTACAAAAGGTATCTGAATTCACAGGGCATATATGCTTCAATTATATGCTTTCCAGGCAGCATTAGGGCTACTGATATGACTGTTGTTAATCCAATAATGAATGCAAGTTTTTCCCTGAAAAATAGGATACAAAAAATAATCGATAACTCGTTGCCTCCTAATCAAGCTGGACTTTTAAAAGGTATGCTTATTGGTGATAGGAACGGTCTTCCTGAATCAGTAAAAAATGATTTTAACATCAGCGGCTTGACTCATATTATCTGTATTTCAGGTGCAAACATTGCCTATGTAGCCTTTGCATGTATCTTCATTCTTGGCTTATTTAAAATAAGAAAACCCGCATCAAGCATAATAACCATTTTCGTAATTCTTATTTTTATGTTTATGACTGGCTGCTCCCCTTCAGTGGTAAGAGCATCAATAATGGGAATCATGATTCTTTTAGCCGAGGTATTTGCAAGAAAAACCGATGTGTATACAAGCATATCTTCAGCCTGCCTTATTTTACTTTTATATAATCCTCTTACACTTTACGATGTAGGGTTCCAACTTTCATTTTCAGGAACAATTGGTATCGTTTTTTTCTATAAGAATCTATCCAGCATATTTAAATTTTTACCCAAATTTATTAATGAAGCTCTCTCAGCAACTCTCGCAGCACAGATTACCGTATGTCCAATAATTGCATTGTATTTTAATAAGCTTTCCCTTATTGCTCTCTTATCAAATGTTTTGGTCATTCCCGCTACAGGTCTCATTACTTTTCTTGGCTTCATTACTGTAATCTTAGGACAATTCAGCCTTTTTTTTGCGAAAATAATCTCCGGTTCAAACTTTGTACTCCTATCATTTGTTCTTTGGTGTGCAAATATTACCGCTAAAATTCCATACGCCTCAATCCTAGTTCCTACTCCCAGTATTACTTTCCTAATAATCTTTTATGTAACCTCCTTTTCACTATTGTGGTATTTTCCTAACAAGAAATGCACCAACAAATATTTCAAATGTATTCCCATACTCTGCGCTACGATAGCTATAGCAAGCATATTGTTAATGTTTTTGCCCAAACCATTTAAAGTATTCTTTCTTGATATTGGTCAAGGAGACAGCATTTTTATCAAGAACAGCACAGGTCAAACCTGCTTGATTGATGGAGGTGGAACATATCCAGGCAGTTTCAGCAGTTTTAAGCCTGAGAACACAATTATTCCATTTCTGCTTGATAATGGAGTAACAACTCTTGATATGGCAATTCTTTCCCACCCACACGGAGACCATATAGAAGGATTGACCAAAGTTATAGAAAATTTAGCAGTAAAGTGCCTGATTATAGCCCCTCAAAATGAAAAAAATTCTGATATGGAAAAGCTCTTGGAACTTTGCCACAAAAAAAATATCAAAATAATTCAAGTAAGCATGGGAAACAGAATTTTTTTTGGAAATGCTGAATTTTCGGTTCTTCATCCCTCTATTCCGAGCAAAACATATGAAGATTCTCCGTTAAACAATAATTCATTAGTTCTCAAACTAAAATACAAAAAAACATCTATCCTTCTAACCGGCGATATACAATCTGAGGCAGAGAACCAAATTCTTGAATCTGGTCAAAATATTCATTCTGATATTTTAAAGATACCCCATCATGGTTCCCCATACTCAACAGCCCTGGCTTTTTTAGCAAAAGTCTCACCTTCTTCAGCAGTTATAAGCGTTGGAAGGAATAACTTCGGTCATCCTGCAGATATGATTTTGCAAAGACTAGAACAAAATCATATAAAAATATTCAGGACTGATAAAAGTGGCTGCATAACAATTGAGATTGACAGTAACGGATACTCAATAACCCCTACTATTACAAATTGAACTTAAATCTTCTCTGTATAAAAATATTAATATTTGGAAAATATATATCCAAATATTATTTAAAGGGAAGAGATGATTATGATTAGGAGATATCCTCCAAACCGAATGTTCAGCATATTGGTTATACTAATCGCCATGGCGGCATATTTTTCTTATGACCTTTACATCAGGGAAAATCAATCTAACACGAAACAAATACAATTTAGAGAAAATACAATACCTAAAAAAATTATTTCTCAAGCAATGCCTCCACAAGTTCCAAACACTGAGGTTCAAGGCAGTCGCCCAGAAGATACCATCATTAGACCTGGTGCTATCATAATTATTGAAAAAAAGTATACTAAATGTGGGCATGTAATTTCATCAAAGATTGATGTGCCAATAGATATGATAAATCTAACTGAATCACAGCTAAAACTAGCTTTCAAGAATTGGAACATTGTTAAATTCTCTCCTGAGAAAATAATTATATCGCAAAAGATACATTCAAAATGCCGCAATCATTTTATCTTAAAAGAAAAAGATGGTTTTGTAGCTGTGTATTATCAGCAGCCTATTGATGGGATTGCACTAAAAGAAGTAACACCCCTTTTGGCAAAAAATCTTCCGCAGAAAGAAAGAAGCCGCTTGAAAGATGGCATCAAAATAGAATCTCAAAAAGAATTGGCACAAACTCTAGAAGATTTGGGCAGCTAAAAAATTATGGAGATACCTTAATTGTAGTATTTGAAAACCTAGAATTTACTGGTGAAACATTCGTGTGATTCAAGCACTGCATAAAAATAATTACTAATGCAACAACCAAAGCTAATATACAGTAATAAAAATGGTCAAACAAGCTATATTTGTCCTTTTTCATAATAAACACCCCCTGGTTAATTATATTCACCAGAGGGTGTAATCTTTCATAAAAATTATATTTCATATATATTTTTTTCCAAGCATAATCGTGCTCTTTCCTTTGTCTTTTCATCTGCCGAAAGTGCTTTTTGAAGAAAATCCGGATTATTCTTAAGAAATGTCTTCATTGAATCCTTAGGATTATCAACATAGTCAGAAATCATAGAGAATTGCTCTGAGTTTATATAGTTTTTCGCCAGTGCTTGTTTGAAGAACCCTTTATCAATATCAATCATTGAGTAAGCATTAATTCCTCTGGATGCAAAGAACTCTGTTCCACCCTGTTTTCTATCAACCACTACAACACTGGTTTCAATTTTAGCATTGATTGCCTCAATTGCAGGAATCCAAGCTCTTTCGAAGCTTGATGCCTCTAGAATCAAATCAGCTACATGCAGAACTTTGGCATTATTTAGATTTGTTCTCTTCTCAGATTTTTTTCCATCAAATACAACTGTATCAAGATCTTTAAAGATCGTAATATGAGGTTTATTCAAGAGCTTCGCAATAATAATAGAAAAGAACCAATCGCGTCTCTCTCCTCCAGAAATGTATTCAATCTCGTCAATATCAACTTCCTTTTTTATGAATTCATACATCAAATCAACTAGCGCGCTATAAAGACCATCAGATGAGTATATCTGTGAAAATAAATCAAGCAGTTTTTTTGATATTGTATCTCTATCACTCTTCTCTTTATTTATAAATTCGAGTATTTCGTTTGCTTTGCCTTCACTTCCTATAAGGAAATGCGTATTAATATAATAAGGACCTATTGTTCCAGAAGTATACCAAAAAGGATTATTTTCCGGACAAACCCTAACCGCTTTTGTCTCAAATAGCCATGAAATAAGCTTTTCTTTTAGATTATTCATATTCATTATTCTCCTAATGGTAATTTATTTTTTGTTTCCTTAGCATTTCTGCAGCATTTCTACCATATCACAATAAATTTTCAACGCTGAAAATTTATCCTTCTAAAAACCGATTATATATTACTAAAAATAACTATGCAATAAAGATTCCCATTTTTATCTCAGTGGGTGCATATTAATATGTACCCACCTCAGGAATAACGCTATGAGTTGACAAATAAAATCCACATGATTATCATTATAACAGTAATTGAATGTTTCTACTTTCAGCCAAATTTTGTCATGTAAAATGAAAGTGAGATAAAAATAATGAACCCAATATTGATTATAGTAGTTATTTCTATTCTAGGACCAATTATCGGTTCACTGATAGGCGTAATAAAAAGACCCTCAGAAAACTTTATATTCAACTTACTTTCATTTGCTGCTGGCGCAATGCTTTCCATTTCATTCTTGGAATTAATTCCAGAAAGTATAAAGCTTTCTTCTACTTCAGATTGCATTTTAGGTATTCTTATTGGACTATTTTTATGCTATATGCTTGATAGATTCATACCTCATATACACAAAAATTTTTCGCAAGAACAGGGATGCTCATTAGAAAACACTTCAATTTTTCTTTTACTTGGTATGTTTATTCACCATATTCCCGAAGGCATGTCAATGGGTGTTGGAACTGTATCAAATATACAAATGAGCTTTAGTATCGCTTTGGCAATAGCAATTCATGATATCCCTGAAGGAATATGTACTGCAGCTCCATTATTTCATAGTAATGGGAAAAGATTTAAATCTTTCGCTATTTCTTCTTTAACTACACTTCCTACTCTAATAGGCTTTGCAATTTCATACTTTTTCTTTCAGAATATGTCATTAAATTTTTTAGGAATTATTATAGCTGCAACCGCAGGCTTTATGATTTACATATGTGCCGACGAACTTATACCTGCATCAAGTTTCAAATTATCCAATCATAGCACAATATTCTCATTCATGCTGGGTGTAATTCTTGTAATCTTCCTAGGCAGCAATCATTAATCTCCCTTTTCTTCACTAATCTAAGCTATACAGTTAGTATTGCACCAAAAATGAAAAAGTGTTAAACTATCAATAGTCAGATTTATCATTTCAAGACACTTTACTTATCGTTTCTCAATTATCATTATCTTTGTTTACATTTAATAAATTCAATAATTGGATGGTTAATAGCTTTGAAAGAATTTTTTGGCAGTAACGAACGTAAGATAAATAGAATGTTATTAAACAACTTTTGGCTTACTAATATTGCAGCCTATTGTTTTTTGTATTTTTTGTTAATATATGGTCAGCAGCCTATTTCGCATACTTTACTTTTGATTGGTATTGGCTTTACTTTTATAATAAATATAATCCTTGAATTATATTACTCCTATGTTTATAAAAAGAACAACAAAAACATTTTTTTAATAAAATATTTAGTAATATTGAGTTTAATTATCAATTTAAACATTTTTTTAATTATTTCGAAGTCTTCAATGATTCCAGAAGTAATGATCACAACAACAATGCTATCAATGCTATACTATGAAATGCGGATAATATATTTCACACTTTTTCTGAATTCTTCAATATTCGTTTTTCTTATTCTATTAAATAAAATTCCAATAAATCTGAATTCTAGCACTTGTTTATATTTTATTATTTTTTTATTCATTCTCTACTTGATTACCGGATACTTACACAAGCTTACAAATATTCTATCCACTCTTAAAAAGCATGATGATGAGCTGTTAGTAAAAAATGCTGAAATTCAATCAGCTTATGATGAATTAGAATCTGAACAGCAAAAAGTTGGACAACTGAATAATAAATTGCTTGAAAAAAATAAAGTTTTACAAGATGCCTATAATGAAATAACAATAAAACAGCAAGAAGTTCTAAACTTGAACCAGAGCCTTTTAAAAACTAATGCAACAAATATAAAAGCATACGCAGAGCTGAATTCCCAGCAAGAGGAAATGTCAGCTTTGAATCAAGAATTGATTGCAACAAATGAAACCTTACAAAATGCATTTGATGAACTTAGTATAAAACAACAAGAAGTAATTGCTTTAAATCAAGGTCTTTTAGACTCAAATTCCAAACTTGAAAAAACATACACAGACCTGAATACTCAGCAAGAAGAAATGTCAGCCTTGAATCAGGAATTGATTGCAACAAATGAAACTGTAGAAAATGCATATAATGAACTTAGCATAAAACAGCAAGAAATAATCGCCCTTAATCAGGTTCTGACAGAATCAAACGCAAACCTTGAGAATGCTTATGCCGAATTGAGGCAAACCGAAACTCAACTTGTTTATCAGGAAAAAATGGCTTCACTTGGTCAGCTTTCTGCCGGTCTTACACATGAGATTAATACGCCAATGGGTGCAATAAGCTGCAATGTTGATATATCAAAGACCCTGATTGGTAAAATAAAATCTAGTATTCCTAATGAAGATCTTCCTGATGTTCAAAATTTGCTTCTAAAGTTGGATGAACTAAATGATATAAACATAATGGCAAGCAAGCGAATCGTCAATATCGTTAAGAGCTTAAAAAACTTTGCAAGACTGGATGACGAAGACTGGCTTACAGATACAGATATTCGCAAAGATATAGATAATTCTCTAATCCTTCTTAATAGTAGAATAACTGATGAAATTAAAATAGTAAGAAATTACGGTGACATTCCAAATGTTAATTGCTTTGGAAGCCAAATGAATCAAGTAATAATGAACCTTTTGGTAAATGCTCTTGATGCAATTAACGGAAATGGCACAATTCAGATTTCAACATATACAGAAAAAAAATTTGTATGTATCAACATAAAGGATAATGGTGTTGGAATAAAACCTGAGAATTTGAACAAGATATTTAGTCCTGGTTTTACGACCAAAGGCGTTGGTGTAGGAACAGGATTAGGGCTTGCAATAACTTATAATATTGTTCAAAAACATAAAGGACATCTGGAAGTCAAATCTGAGTATGATAAAGGTTCAGAATTTACAGTTAAAATTCCATTACAAATACAATCATAATGAATGTGTAATTTAAAGGAGCTTAACTATGAATATACTAAGTTTTAATGCTAGCGGTACAGACTCTAAGTATGTAACCGACCAAATTATCCAAGGTATAACACAGGATAATGTCAAACTTGTTCTCTTTTTTGTAAGTACAAAATACGATTTGGTACAAATATCTCGATTATTTAAAGATGCATTTCCTGACGTGGATGTAATAGGTTGTTCAACCGCAGGAGAAATAAGTTCTCAAGGCTTTTTTGAAGGAAGCATTTCTGCAATGAGTATTGCATCTGATGATTTTGAGACTAGTACATTTGTTATGAAAGACATAAAAACCAAATCAATGCTTGTTAAAAATGACCTTCTACATGCTGGCAAAAAAATCGGGTTAAATCCCAATGATGCTGAAAATGGATTCATTATTACGTTAATAGATGGTATGCAAGCATCAGAAGAAAAAGTAATGTATGCTATCGGAAATTCATTTCCAAAATTGCCTCTAGTGGGAGGTAGTGCCGCAGATGATGCTCAATTTAAAGAATCATTTGTATCTGCGAATGGAGAGGTATTTCAAAATGCTGCCATAATTACTTTTGTAAAGACCAGTAAACCATTCTTTCTATATAAGGAAAATATATATATTCCCACTGAAATCGAATTCACAGTAACCAAATCAGACTTAACAAACAGGATAGTTAATGAGTTTAATGGAAAACCTGCCGCTGATGAATATGCGAAGGCTTTAGGCATTACAGTTGAAGAATTGCCTGATTATTTTTCTTCAAATCCACTTGGAAGATTAATACTAAATAGTGTTTGGATAGCTACCCCTGTTTCAGTACTTGAAGATAAAAGCATAACAGTATACAGTGCAATTTCTCAAGACTCCAAAGTTAGGGTACTCAAACCTATTGATTCAATAAGTGAATGTAAAAAATCTGTAGAATCAATAAGAGAAGCTCTTCCTAATTGCAAGGGAATCCTTTTATTTAACTGCACATACAGGTATTTACAACAGAAGAAAGAAAATATCTGTCCTCAATTAGCCTCTGAATTCTCGAAATGTGGAACTGTTTGTGGTTTAAATACCTATGGAGAACAGCTTAATATGCTTCATGTAAACCAAACTCTTACCCTACTCGCTCTCGGCGAATAATATTAAGGAGATACTTTTATGTTAAATATAAAAAGTGCTAATTCCGATGCTGAAGATATTTCGATAGCAATAAAAGAAGTAATCGAAGGAATCAGTCAGGAATCAGTCAAGCTTGTTTTATTCTTTGTCAGTACTAAATATGATTTTTTTTCGGCATCAAAACTAATGAACCTAGGTTTTCCTAACTCAGATGTAATAGGCTGCACTTCATCAGGAGAAATCAGCCCAAGAGGTTTTTCTGAAGGAAGCATATCTGCGATGAGTATATCCGCAGATAACTTTGAGACTTCAACATATATTATGAAAAACATAAAATCGTGGGCAATGCTTTCAAAGCATGATCTTCTTGCTGCTGGAGAAAAAGTAGGTATTAAAAGCGAGGACTCAAACCAATGCTTTATTATCTCTTTGATTGATGGTCTCCAGTCATCCGAAGAAAAAGTAATGAATGCAATTGGAAGCACATTCCCCAACATTGGTATTGTGGGCGGAAGTGCAAGTGATGATAACAAATTTGAAAAAGCCTTTGTTAGCGCAAATGGTGAAGTTTGGCAAGATGCTGCGATAGTAACCTTTGTAAGGACTGATAAAAAGTTCTTCTTATATAAGGAAAACATATATACTCCTACAGATACCCAATTCAAAGTAACCAAATCAGACATCGTTAATAGGATTGTGTACGAATTTGATGGCAAACCTGCAGCTGATGAATACGCTAATGCTTTAGGTATAACTACCGAAGAACTTCCTGAAGCATTTATTTCAAATCCAACTGGAAGAATTATTATGAACAATGTGTGGATAGCTTCTCCTATGAAGCTCCATGATGAGAAATATTTAAAATATTATTGTGCAATAGCCCCCAATTCCATAGTAAAGATATTAAAACCTTTAGATGCTCTAAAAGAAGCAGAAAATACTACTATAAAAATAAGAAATGCTCTTTTAGATTGCAAAGGAGTTTTGCTTTTCAATTGCATACTAAGATATAAGCTGTTTAAAAAGGAAAACCTCTGCAGTGATATAGCCCAAGAATACGCAAAATGTGGATCTATTTCCGGCTTCAATACTTATGGAGAACAATTTAATAAGCTTCACGTCAACCAGACACTTACTTTAATAGCACTTGGAGAATAACTAAAATGCACTTAGATAAAAAGAAAAAATAATTTATTTCTATCAGCCAAAGCCTTAATTGGGCTTTTATTTTTTTAGTGCATTCTTGTATAAACTATATTATAATAAAAATACTATTCATTTTAAAAACTACATATTTTTTTAACACCTGTCCAATAACGCAGGTAAAATATAGATTCATTCCTTTCGGTAATATTTAGAAAGGGGGACGTTGAAATGGGAATACCGCGCAAGTATAAAGACACCATGAATTTAGCTTTAGACGCGGATAATTACCTAACAGCAAGCAAATTTTGTGAACAATTAGAGGAGATCTTAAACGGGAAAAACTTTCCAAGCATTCCGCCAAATGATCGTGCCAAGCTGCTTTCGCTTTCTGCAAAGATTTCTTTGTATTTAAGCACTGATATCAATGCTTCTGCTGAACTCTTGAAGAGATCGGCAAAGGAACAGGATAAGTTTATAGCCAGTCTTCGCAAGCAACGCTATGCAATTACTTCGAGACGTCGAAGCAGAAGACCTACAAAAAAAGAGAAGGAACTTGCCCTCGAGATTTTTTTGGCAGAAACAGAATACTACAGGTTAGAACTTCTCCGGGCACAAATAGTACTGTTTGGTGCCGAGCCCGGGAGCATCGTTCACAGTAGAAATATTGTGAATCAGGTTCGGGAAAAGATAAAGGAAGATTCTTGGAAGTTCAGATTTATTCTAGCGTACTGTCTTTACGTTGATACTCAAACATACAGGTACGCAAAAACTTCCCAAAATCTCAACTCCTTTGATTTGAATCTCGAAGCCTTTCTATCTTTTGTATCTAATCTTGAAGCACAAGGAGAAGAGTCAGCTCCTAAATGGATTACTGAGCTGGTTCATGAGGCGTGGGTATGGCAGGCAGTCCAATTCTCTAGGCGAGAAAAATATTCACAAGCATTACAAGAACTACTGCTTATTCAAGGTGGAAGCCCTTATTTATCGGTGTATGTTCGGGCTAATGTTCAAATTTGCTTTATCAGGGCTTTCAAACTTGGAAAACTTGAAGAAGCAAATGAATCCCTAGGCAGGTTAAAAGGATATGACATGCTGCCTGACCTAAAGCTTATGTGGTACTTAAGCAAAGTTTACTGCCAGAAACGTCTGGGAAAACAATCAGATGAAGATTATAGAGAGAATGTACTTCATCTGAACCAGCTTATTGCAAAATCCGGTTCCCTTCTTAAAGGAGCATTCAAAAACGAAATTGAAAAATTGAAAAGCTTTCAAGCCCTTGCCTAATGCAGGGGTTCTTTTTTTTGTAACATATTTGACAACTCCTTAATAATATAACTTAAATATAACATGCTCGAAAGGAAGAATTCTAATGGAACAAGAAGGAAAAATTAGGCATGCATTCCCAGGTGGAAATACCAGCAAGGGATTTCATTCTTTCTACGACTACATATTACCTCAAAGTGAAGCAAACAGAATAATCGTTCTCAAAGGGGGGCCCGGTGTTGGCAAATCTACATTTATGAGAAGAATTGGACTTGAATTGTGCTCAATGGGTTATAATGTTGAGTTCATGCATTGCTCAAGCGATAACAATTCCCTTGACGGAATTGTTATAACCGATTTGAAAATCGCTATGATTGATGGTACCGCACCTCACATTGTCGACCCTAAGCATCCTGGAGCAATTGACGAAATTATTCACTTGGGGGATTTTTGGAACCAAGATGGACTAAGACAAAGCCGGAATGACATTCTTTTAATCACTTCTGAAATAAGCAGTCTTTTTGCGAGAGCTTACAAATACCTCGGTGCCGGCAAATACTTATACGATGATATTGAAAAAATCTATGACGAAGCAATTGATATGAAATCAGTAAATAAAGAATCAGAAAGGATTTTAGCAAAAATTTACGAAGGTATTGATTCACAGGATAAAGCTTCAAAAGAAAGACATCTTTTTATTAGTGCAATAACTCCAGAAGGTCCAAAAAACTACATATCAAATCTTGTTGAACCTCAAAAAAATGTATATATAATCAAAGGCCCTCACGGAAAAGGTCTTAAGAAAATCTTTTCTAGAATTGCAGAATCAGCAATTACCAAAGGATTTGATATCGAATGCTATCATTGTGCATTTAATCCAGAAGTAATTGAACACATTGTAATTCCAGAAATTCAAACAGCATTTACAACAAGTCGGGAATATCACACAGTTGACGTCATATCCCCGACAGAAATAATCGATTTAGACAATTACTTAAGCAAAAGTATTATTGATAAATATAGTGAAGTACTAGATTATGATAAAAACGAATTTGATAATTTATTTAATAAAGCTGTGGAAAAAATCAGTCAAGCAAAAGCAATGCACGACAAGCTAGAAACATATTACGTTCCTAATATGGATTTTAATGGTATAGAAAATTTAAGAAAAAAAATTCTGGAAAAAATACTTAAACAAGCTTGATAGAATATTTAAACTCCTCCTTGAATTTTTTATGTAAAAGCTCTATATTATAATAATATAGTAGCTTTTTTTTATAATATAGGAATATTTTCCCTATACTTCATCAAAAGCTTCCTATAGGAACTGTGGAATCAAAACGAACTTAAACTGAAGAATCAACGGAATTTTGATTCTTAAATTATGTTGATTTTCGCTTTTGTCCAATAATAATTTTAATTAAAACTGGAGGAATGATTAGTGCATAAATACAATCCTTTTTTAACAGCACAAAGCCAGCTTGACGAATGTGCCGCAATAATGAATCTTGATTCTTCACTTCACGCTATACTCAGAGTACCAAAACGAGAAATCCATATGAACATCCCTGTAAAAATGGATGATGGAACAATTAAGGTTTTTCAAGGTTTTAGGGTTCAGTACAATGATTCACGCGGTCCAACAAAAGGTGGAATCCGTTTTCATCCAGAAGAAACCATTGATACTGTCAGAGCACTCGCGGCATGGATGACTTGGAAATGCTCAGTAGCAGATATTCCTCTTGGTGGTGCAAAAGGTGGAGTAATTTGTGACCCTAAAAAAATGTCACAAGGAGAACTTGAACGTTTGAGTCGCAGCTATATACAACAAATCTGGCAGTTAATTGGACCTGAAATGGATGTTCCTGCTCCAGATGTTTATACTACTCCACAAATAATGGCTTGGATGATGGATGAATATTCAAAACTCAGTGGCAAAAATCAATTTGGCGTTATTACAGGTAAGCCATTAGCGCTGGGCGGTTCTGCTGGAAGAGAAGATGCAACAGCAAGAGGTGGTCTATATGCTGTAAAAGAAGCATCAATAGAATGCGGTATTAATCTAAAGGATGCAAAAATTGCAATACAGGGATTCGGAAACGCTGGATACTATGCTGCTCTTCTTGCATCAACAATCTATGGCTGTAGGGTAGTTGCAGTAAGTGACAGCAAAGGTGGTATATACGATCAGAAAGGTCTTGATGCACAGAAAATTAATGATTATAAATCTTCAACAGGCTCAGTGGTTGGATATCCTGGAACACAGAATATTTCAAATGAAGAGCTTTTGGAGCTTGATGTAGATATACTTATCCCATCCGCATTAGAAAATGTTATTACAATAAATAATGCATCTAATATTAAAGCAAGAATTATCGCAGAACTTGCGAATGGTCCTACAACTCCCGAAGCTGATGAAATACTTGACAAAAAAGGTGTTCACATTATACCAGATTTTCTCTGCAATTCCGGAGGGGTAACAGTATCATACTTCGAAATGGTTCAGAACTTTTATATGTACTATTGGGATGAAGCAAAGGTTCATGATAATTTGAATAGGAAGATGACCGTCGCTTATCATAACGTTTTGAAAACAGCGAAAGAATACCATATTAATATGAGAAAAGCCGCTTATGTCGTTGCTGTAGGAAGAGTTGTAGAAGCAATGAAGTTACGCGGTTGGGTATAAAAAAATAGAGTGTGCAATCAGCACACTCTATTTTTTTTATTTTATCCTTTTACTATAAAGTTAATAATTTTATTGGGAACGTAAATGGTTTTTACCACCTTATCAGGATCAACTAACCTTTCAACTTCTTTCAACGCATCTTCAACAACCTTCTTCTCTTCCGCATCCTTTTCAACTTTTACTGTGCCTCTAAGCTTTCCATTAACCTGAATTGCTATTTCAATGATTTCTTCGTCAATTAATGCTTCATCATATTCTGGCAGTTTTGCTTCAAATACAGTGCCTCTATGTCCTGTAACCTGCCATAATTCTTCACACATGTGTGGCGCAAATGGTGCAAGAATGGTTATATACTTCTCAATAGTATCCTTTGTAAAACCTAGTTTTTTAACCTCTGGTTTGGATACAAAGTTTATAAATTCCATAAACGCACTGATTGCAGTATTAAACTTAAAGCTTTCCAATCTGCTAACAACCTTGAATATCAGGCTGTGAAGCTTTGCAAGCACCTCCTTGTTGTCCTCTCTTGCATATTTATTATTATTTTCCAAAACCCAATCCCAGGATTTTTTCAGGAATCTATAACAACCTTCAATGCCTGAATCAGACCATTCGGAATCCATCTCCGGCGCACCAATAAATAATTCATAAAGTCTTACCGTATCAGTTCCGTATTTTTCAACCAAAGGATCAGGATTAACTACATTACCTTTCGACTTTGACATCTTTTCAAGCTTGCCTGACTTTTCGCTGTATTTGCAAACCATTCCCTGATTGAACAATCTGTCAAATGGTTCATCAAAATCTATACATCCACAATCAAACAATACTTTTGTAAAGAATCTCGCATAAAGCAAGTGAAGTACTGCATGCTCAATTCCACCTACATAGCAATCAACCGGAAGCCATGTATTAGCATCCTTTTTATCAAATGCAGCAGTATTAAGCTTCGGATTTATATATCTTAAGAAATACCATGATGAACCAGCCCACTGAGGCATTGTATCTGTTTCTCTTTCAGCAGAACCTCCACATTTCGGGCAGGTTGTATGAACAAATTCAGGTATTATTGCAAGCGGTGATTTTCCTGTTCCACTAGGTTTGTAGTTCTCAACCTCTGGTAAAAGTACCGGCAGTGCCTTTTCGTCAACAGCAACTTCTCCACACTTATCACAGTAAATAATTGGAATAGGTTCTCCCCAGTATCTTTGCCTTGCAAATACCCAATCTCTAAGCTTATATGCAATTGTTTTTTTACCGAGACCTTTCTTTGCAAGCCATTCAACAACATTGGCTTTGGCATCAGAAACATTCTTGCCATTAATAAAATCGCAAGAGTTAATTAGCGTTCCATCTTCTGTATACGCCTCAGTCAGCTGACCTTTTTCGTCCCTCTTTGCATTTTCTGAGAAAATTACCTCTATAATATCTATTCCAAACTTCTTTGCAAAATCAAAGTCCCTCTGGTCGTGTGCAGGAACTGCCATTATTGCACCTGAACCATAATGTGCTAATACATAGTCGCTTATCCAAACAGGAATCTCTTTGCCATTAACAGGGTTTACCGCATAAGCGCCTGTAAATGCACCTGTCTTATCCTTTGCTACATCGGTTCTTTCAATCTCAGACATAGCTTTTGCTTGATTAACATATTCCTCAACAGCATTCTTGCATTCTTTAGATGTAATCTTATCTACCAATTGATGCTCTGGTGCCATAACAACGTATGTAGCACCAAACAATGTGTCAGGTCTGGTTGTGAATACAGGAAGATCGTATTCACTGCCATCCTGTACCTTTATCTTGAATATTACCTCAGCACCTTCGCTTCTGCCAATCCAGTTTTTCTGCATGGTCTTAACCTTTTCCGGCCAGTTAAGCTTATCAAGGTCATTTATAAGCCTTTCAGCATAAGCAGTAATCTTGAGCATCCATTGTAGCATTTCTCGCTTTTCTACTTCAGTACTGCATCTATCACATTTTCCATCAACAACCTCTTCATTTGCCAAGCCTGTCTTACAGCTTGGGCACCAGTTTATTGGCATCTTTTTTCTATAAGCTAAACCCATCTTATGCATCTGTACAAATATCCATTGCGTCCATTTGTAATATCCTGGATCAGTTGTATCGATTTCTCTGGTCCAGTCATACATTGCACCAATTTCTTTAAGCTGCCTCTTCATATTATCAACATTGCTCTTCGTATTTATCTTTGGATGAATGTTTTTCTTTATAGCTGCATTCTCCGCTGGAAGTCCAAAGGCATCCCATCCCATTGGATGAAGAACATTATATCCTTGAAGTCTTTTGTACCTCGACCACACATCAGAAAGTACATAACCCCTCCAATGACCAACGTGAAGTCCTTCTCCAGAGGGATATGGAAACATATCCAGACAGTAATACTTGGGCTTACTGGTTTCGGAAAGAGTTTCGTTAATATGGTTTTCTTCCCAGTAAACTCTCCACTTTTTTTCAAGACTGTGCGGATTATATTGCATACTGAACAACACCTTTCATAATATTATAAGGAAAGAGAACATTTACTTCACTAAAGCAAAGTCCCTTATAAAAGCAAATGCATTCCATAGTTTTTATGGAATGCATTATAACACAGAAAAATACAAAGAGCAATATTTGGCATTTTGCGTCATTTCTTCTTATCATTTTTTTCAAATTCCGCAAGTATCAACGCTACTACAAATACATCTAGACTTATTGGAAAATCAAAACAAATCGATCTACCGCATTCATCTTCCCAGTTTAATTCAACAAGAGCAGATATATTCTTGCAATTCTCTTGCGAATTTTGATTGTCACTTCGACTCATTTAAAATAATCCTATAAAAGTAATCTTACAATCATTATATTATAACCTTGGGACTAAGTTGCATAAGTTAATTAATTACTGGGAACGCCAGAAACGAACAATTTTAAGATTACAGCTTTTTCTTTTATCCCTAGGTTATATTTCCATGATGATAGGTAGTATCATCGGACTTCTCTTAGTTTTCTCATAAAGAAAATTCCGTAAACCTTCCTTAATTGCATTCTTCATTGTTGACCAATCAGTTACCTTCTTAGCTTCACATTCTCCAAGCTTAGCTTTGACCACTACTCTTATTTCCTCTATAAGATTTTCAGATTCTCTGACATAAACGAAACCTCTGGAAATTATATCTGGTCCAGCAATAACTAAGCCTTTTTCTCTATCTAAGGTTATAACAATAACTATAAGCCCATCCTGTGCAAGATGTTTTCTGTCTCTTAAAACTATATTACCAACATCTCCAACTCCAAGTCCATCAACAAGAACTCTACCTGCAGTTACACTTCCATTTATACGTGCTCTGTCCATTCCAAGCTCGAGAACCTTTCCATTGCTCATTATGAAAATATTTTCCGAATTCATTCCAAGTTCTTCTGCAAGCAGTGCATGTTGTCTAAGGTGCCTGTATTCCCCATGAACAGGAATAAAATATTTCGGTTTTACAAGTGTGTGTATAAGCTTGAGTTCTTCCTGACAAGCATGTCCAGATACATGAATATCCATAATTCCATGATATATTACCTCTGCACCTCTTTTAAACAGCTCATTAATTACCCTGGATATCAGTTTTTCATTGCCTGGTATTGGTGATGCAGATATTATAACTTTATCTCCTGGCATTATTTCTATTTTCTTATGGTCTGACGATGCAATTCTCGATAGAGCTGACATCGGCTCTCCCTGACTCCCAGTTGTAATTATAACAAGCTGACTAGGCTTATATCTGTCAATAGCATCTACATCAATAAGGATTCCCTCTGGTACACTCATATATCCAAGTTTCATGGCAACATTTACAACATTCACCATGCTTCTTCCGCAAATTGCAATCTTTCTCTCAAATTTTGCAGCTGAATTAATTACCTGCTGAACCCTATGAATATTTGATGCAAATGTAGCAACAATTATTCTCTGTTCACAATTTATAAACAATTCATCAAAAGAAGCTCCTACTGTACTTTCAGACATTGTATAACCCGGTCTTTCAACATTAGTACTGTCAGCAAGCATGGCAAGAACTCCTTCGCGCCCAAGCTCCGCAAAACGTATTAGGTCAATTACTTCTCCACCTATTGGTGTATAATCAACTTTAAAGTCACCAGTATGAACTATGACTCCCATTGGCGTAGTAATTGCAAGTGCCACAGCATCTGCAATACTATGATTTGAACGAATGAATTCAACTTTAAATACTCCAAGATTTATCACGTCACCAGGCTTAACCGTATTTAGATTAACCGATGAAAGCATACAGTGCTCTTCGAGCTTGTATTCTATAAGTCCCATTGTAAGCCTTGTACCATAAACAGGCACATTTATGTTTCTTAGGATATACGGCAGAGCACCTATATGATCTTCATGTCCATGAGTAATAATCATTCCCCGAATCTTATGCAAATTTTTTTCTAGATAAGCGGTATCAGGAATAACCAAATCAATTCCCAACATATCATCCTCTGGGAAAGCTAAACCACAATCCACCACAATCATATCATTTCCATACTCAAATACAGTCATATTTTTCCCTATCTCATTTAATCCGCCGATAGGAATTATCTTTAGTTTGTTTTTCTTTGAAACCACTTTTTATCCTCCATTTTTATAATGTCTTTAATATGCTAGCAAGAAATAGAATGAGACATGGCAAAAGGGAAAGTAACCACAAGTACCCAATTTTCTGCATTTTGGGTACAAAAAAAACAACCGGTCCCTCTCGTCAAAATTACTATAGTTCCGTTCGTAGATAATACAACTTAGTAATTCTCATTCAACCCGTAATATGGATTTTAAATCCATATCTGCCTTTACGTGATTATTATACCACAGAGAAGTGCTTTTGAATACAAATTTTTATTATTCATAAAAATCGACAGTAGTACCTTTAAAATACAATTTTAAAATTTGTTCGTAATCGAAACCTGCATTTGCCATTCCAATTGCTCCAACTTGGCTCATACCTACTCCATGTCCCCAACCTCTTCCTGAAATTTTGAAACCACTCGAACCTGAGGATGAGCTTGTATTGGATACCTGATTAGTCCCATCAGCACTTTTCACATAAACATCCGGACCAATTGTCGAAACTCCATCTATAGTTCTCACTTTTAATCCAGTTGTTGAAATCTTAGATATATCTCCCTGCCCACTAATTGCGAAAAGTTGAGAACTAGAGCCACCTGAAGAAACCGTATACCACTGGCTAAGAACATCTTTACCTAATGCAGTTCTGCACATTGATTTTTCAAAGGTTTTTTCACTTTTTGTACCAGTAATCTGTAGCTTGATAACTCTTCCAGCTTCTGAGTATTCCAGAGGACGAACAGCCAGTATATTGCCAACATCTACACCGATAGCTTTTAGTGATTGTTTTATCTGTTCTGCAGTTAATGTTACTTCCCACTTTGCCTTAGCTGCATTTGAAGGCTCATATTTATCTTCTACGCTGACTAAGTATGGATAATTTACGTTTGAACTCCATACATTTTTAACATCTTCAGTTTTTCCACCACTTGTGGAAAAATAGTAAGTATATGCAGGCTTTCCCTGATACATGAGAAGTTTACCCTTAGTTGCATCAACCGCATTATTTGAAGCTGGTCTTTCCCATTCATATCCGCTATAAGCCTGATCACTAATCGTATTAGTCATATCAAATCCCCATTTTGAGTTTTTGCCTATATTATTTACTGAATAATTTCTAGCAACTATAGCCTGTGCCTTTATAGATTCGCTTGGACTGGATGCCCCTATTTCCCTAGCAACAACTCCATAAAGATATTCTTCTAGCCCAATAATATTTATCATTGTCATATCACTTGTGCTGTACCTTCTAAACTCAAGCTCGCCCCTGTAAGGCTTGTCGTTTATGCTTATAAGTGCAAGAGAGTCTGACCCGTTAGATCTAACCCTAAGGTAGTTATTCTTCCCGTCAAATACCAACAATACATCATCTCCAGAATTTACAACAACCCCTTGAAAATCAGGCTCAATTATAGAACATTGGACCTCTTTAAGCTGATTATTAATATTTTGTTGCGCCGAAGCTGAATCAACAAACATGCCGCACCAAACATGCCAGCTTCCGTTAAAAGCTGGATATGCAATAATTTTCTTATCTTTCATTTCTTTCACTTTATCATTTGCAGCATTAAAAGTATCATAAGAACCTCCTATCTGCACATGATAAGGTCCGACCTTTTCTCCTGAGCTAGAATCTGATGCTTTTACTTCAGTAAATTGGCTTCCGTTCTTAATAAAATAGGAATCTTTTCTTACAATGACTGCACTACTTGAAGATGTATCAAAAAGCTCTTCAAAGTTAGTCGAATCATTTTTACCAAAAATCAACCCCGATTTTCCACTTACTTTTACAACAGAAATGGCCGAAGAACCAAAAGAAAGCCCTATTTTAATTTTTTCAGGAACATCATATGCAAATGTAATTATAGGCATTTGAATTATTAGAAGGAATATGATTATTGAGGAAAAAATCTTACGCATAATAAACTCCTTTCTATGTATTATTTATAATTCGTCAAGTATATCCATGTTCCCTCCAAATTTTTAATTAAATAAATGTTACAAAATACGTTCTTTTGTCTTAAGTCTGAAATATGAGAACCATAATAGTAAGCTTCCAATCAATATGAAGAAAGTATTTATAGCAGTTAAAAGCTCAGGTGAATCAAAAATTTTTAGAAACAATCCTTGTGGGGTAAACAAGCTTATTCTTTCAATTGTTTTGTCAAAAATGGTTATATCCCAAAAGCAGCCTCCAACCAGTGCTGAAAAAAGCGAAAAAGCAGGCACAAATATTCCAAGTTGGAGTGGAGTAAAATACGCTGAGAGCAAAAATACTATTGAAGAAATCAGAAATATATAACCAGTAAATGAGGCAATCAGACTAATCGTTATCGGGACACTTATATCTAAAATGTATTTAAAAAGCGTTAAATATAACAATGATTGAATTATTCCTATAATACACAAGAATAGCATATTTCCAATAATTATTACCGAGGGAGAAACTGTTGAAACCCTTATTCTATATATTGTACCATTTCTTTCTTCCTCAGACATCCACCATGCTCCCATCAAGAGAAAGAACATTAGAAATGCAGCAATTACCCCAAGAACAATTCTTGAATCTTTACTGTTAATTCCTAGTTGTTGTGGCATATTTGAATTTATTTTAATAATATCTACTTTCATAATTGGTTCAGTCTGATTCCACTGATCTGCTGTATGCTTCCAAGCTTCATTCCACAGATTATTCCTTTGTTCCATATTTAATGTCAGAAACTTAGCATACTCTGCAACCACCTTATCCGAAGCAGAAGATGCACATATCAGTTTAGCAGCCGAACTTGCAAAACCTTCTGCAATCATTTCTGCAGAAATAGACCTTGGATTTTTTATCAATTTTATTGAATCAGCAAATTCTTCTTTCTTTACCCTTTCTTCAAATCCTTTAGGAATAATAAATGCTGCTTCAATCCTGTTATATGCCACCATTTCCTCTGCTGTTTTTGTATTGGTCACGCTAACATTTAATGCCCTATTCGCTTTAACTCCGTCAATTAAGAACTTTGAAAATTCTGTTTTATCTTCATCTACAACAGCTATGGGTATTTTTATTCCTTGTTTGGAACTTACTGAATTTAGTAGAATTATTGCCATAATTACTGGAACAAGTATGGCTAAGCTTATATTTTTGAAATTTATTGTCTGCTTTAATCTAATTTTAAAAATTTCAACAATCAATCGTACAGTAATTTGAACCTCCCCCTTCCAAATGCAATTGTTGAGAAAAGAATCATTACCGCTGTAAATGCAAATAAATTCCTCCATATTTCAGCAAGTCTTGTGATAGGTGCATCAGCCAAAGACCAAAACATTCCTTCCAATGCCCAACTGCTTAAAACATAATCCGAAACTGTTTTCATCCAGTCGCTCATTATTGCTGAGGGGTAAATGCACCCACCCACCATGCACAAAATAAACAATATTATTATTGATGATGTAACTGCAGTGGCAGAAGATTTTGACAGTACAGAAATTAGAATACATAAGGAAGTCGAAGATAAAATTATCGCTATTACAGTTATAATTACTTTCATATTCAATATAGGAAATGATGCTTTAAAATATACTGAGAAAGGTATCATAACTGCAATAAACTCAACAAATCCTATCATAACCATTACTATAGTTTTTTCAATAATATATCTAAATATACCTTCAGGACTAATCAGTATCCTTATAATTACATTGCTCTCAAGGTCTTGATTAATCAACCTTAGCCCAAAAATGCCAGTAAATATCAAAAGCATAACACTTACGCACACAATATAATACCTAACCACACCAATTTCAGGCAGATTTGATACGGTTATTGTTTCAAACACATCTTGTCTTCCCATACCCAATAAAATAAAATCCGGTATTGTCTTCTCTGCTATCCTATATGCATCTTCTCTTCCAACCTCACTTTTCAACATCATATGATATACAGTATATATTCCACTCTGTGATGCAGTAACGAGATCTGCAGCATTGCTAAAAAAGCTTTCTGCTAACTTGGTAGTAGTTCCATTACCATTTACATATACCTTAACTGGTTTGTTCTCCCCTAGATATAAACTTTGTGCAAACCCTTGGGGAATAATCACAACACATACAAATGTCCCAGCTTTTAATTTATTAATAGCTTGTTTTTCATCAATAACTGCAATTTTTGCAACACGAGATATATATCCTTCGCTTTCCAGATTGGATATTGCCATTTTCGAAACCATGCTTTTGTCATAATCTACTACACCAATTGAAAAGTTCTTAAGGAATATGTTTTTTTCGAATATCGGCGACATTGCTTTTATTAGAATTAACCCAATAGTCATGGAAACTATAAACAGCATTAAAAGTGTCATCCAGTTTTTCTTAAGTATTTTCAAATCATTTAAGAATAAGTGAAACATTTCTTCTCCTTAAGATAATCTTTGATATTTTAAATTATACCATTTTAATTCAATAGAAAAAACAAGCCCATCTTTTTTTAGGAGATGGGCTTTAGTATAAGTTTATACTTTATTTTATGCTCCTGCTGGAGCTAATAATTTAAGACTATCTAAATATAGTTTTTGTACTGCTGTCTGTATTTCCATCATAGCTTGATCAATTTGGTCCTTGCTAGCGGTATTAATATCAAGAGAATTTGATGCATCTATGCTTGGCAGATTAACAGGCTCACCAAACTTCATATTTGAACCAATTCCTAATACTACACCAATTTCGCCAGTCTGTTGTGACATTGTTGGAGATTTTACGTTAGTATCAACACTTACATTGGAAACCACTGTTCCTGCGGCAGCATCTCGTGTAGAATCGACTGTTACAGCACCACTGACTATTGTCTTTTCTGTTCCGTATGTTGCGATATTTGATTCAAATTTAGCATTTACCTTCTTGCTCTTATCTTTTTCACTATTATCGCTGATATCAATTTTACATGTAAAAGGCTTTTCTTCTGTTCCACCGTAATTAACTCCTGATTCAATATTAACTACTGTTTTTAATTCTCCTTTAATTTTTGGTGCTTCCACAGCATCAATAGTGAACCTTGTTTTTGCTGCTGTATCTTGAACTTCAAATATTGTTTCTTTTCCTTTACTCTTTGGTTGAGAAAATCCAGCTAATCTAAATGCTACTGTTCCCGTAACTGTAGAATCTGCTCCTTTACTAACCGCTTCAATTTTTCTCTCAAGTATATTAAATTTTCTATCAAGCAGCAGCGTCATTACCATTTCTGATTTGTCGCTTTCAGCAGTAGTATCTTTCTTAACTTCATCTATTGCTTGCTTGATTTTATTCTTGATTGAATTAATATCCTTGAATTCACTTGGGAGACCCGCCGTACCATAATAACCTGCGTCTTCATATAGCTTCATGACATTTAATACATTTCCTGCTGTAAGGTTAAGAAGTTTATCATCATTCTGTATCTTTTCCAGCATTTTAATGCTGATATTTTTCATTTCAGACATTGTAAGGGTTAATGCTACCTGATTGCAGTTGATGTCACCTTCACTTGTTTTGAGTTTTACTCCTTTGGTAAATTTAAAGTTTTTATCATTAAGCTGTTTAACAAGATATTCGCCATAATTATTCATAAGCCTAAAAGCTTCTTCTTTGTCAAACTTTATAGCCTTTAAAATGTCAGAATTTGTTACAAGTTTTTTCATTTCAACAGGTTTATTAAATTTTTCGTAAACAGGAGCCAAATCATCTCCATTAACGACTATATATTTATTATAAAATGCTGGGATTTTAAATCCTAGTTTCTTCTTATCTAGGAACATTTCTGCATTTAGTAAATTAATTCCTTTTACATTCAAGATATATTCAGCCTTAGTTTTTTCATTTTTATAATCTGAGCTTTCATTTATTTTTAAACTAGAAGAACTCAGAATATCGTTAATCACTTTTAGCTGTGCTGCTTCAGGAGCTTGCAAGGTCTCCGGTTTAAATTTGAAAGTAACCGTAGTGTCATTCTTAAAAGGAGTATTGTAAACCTTTAAAGCATCCTTCACAAAACCATCATTCATGTATCCATCAATTTGTTTTTGAACCTGCATTATATTTTGCTTTTCAGCTAGCATGTATACCATTTTTGCAGGAATCACCTCAGGGAAAAAATTAACAACGCCAAGTCCCCCAGCACATAATAAAACTAAAATAAAAAGAATACTAATTACAATTGGCATACCTTTTTTAGGCTTTTCACCACCGGAAAACTCTTGAGTGTTTGGTGTTCCATTCTCTTCCATTATTGTTCCTCCTTGTTTTATCTCATTTTTTATAGGATAGTTTCCTTTAAATCTTTCTTGTATCTATTTCTATAGGAAAGTAAAATATCCTTTTTTTCCATTTTTTTTAGTTTAAAATCTTTTTTCGAGCTCTTCTCTCATTTTTTCATAGCCTGGCTTTCCTAAAAGAGCAAACATATTTTTCTTGTACTCTTCCACTCCTGGCTGAATAAAAGGATTGACTCCCAGCATATATCCACTGATACCGCATGCTTTTTCAAAAAAGTATACCATATTGCCAAAAACATATTCATCTATATTAGGAACTGTAACTAACATATTAGGAACACCACCATCATTATGAGCAAGTATAGTAGCCTGAAATGCTTTTTGGTTTACAAAGCTTAGTTGTTTTCCCACAAGATAGTTTAAACCATCTACATCATCCTTATCCGTTTGTATTACAATATCTTTTCTTGATTTTTCGATATTTATGACTGTCTCAAATATGTTCCTTAACCCATCCTGAATATATTGCCCCAATGAATGCAAATCGGTTGTAAAGTCAACAGATGCCGGAAAGATTCCTTTTTGTTCTTTTCCTTCGCTTTCTCCAAAAAGCTGCTTCCACCATTCAGCAAAATAATGCATCCCTGGTTCATAATTAACCATTATCTCAAGTGTTTTTCCTTTGCGATACAGAGCATTCCTAACAGCTGCATATTGGTAGCATTCATTTTTACCCAATGTAGTTTCGCTATAACTGTTACAGGCTGATTGTGCTCCTGCCATAATAGCCCCAATATCTAGCCCTCCTACAGCCAATGGAAGCAATCCAACCGCAGTTAAGACAGAATATCTACCCCCAATATCATCTGGAACAACAAAAGATTCATAACCTTCTTCATCTGCAAGCTTTTTCAATGCGCCTTTGGATTTATCTGTTGTTGCATAAATTCGTTTTCTTGCTTCTTCTTTACCATATTTATTCTCTAAATAGCTTCTGAAAATTCTGAATGCGAGTGCAGGTTCAGTGGTTGTTCCAGATTTGGATATGACGTTAATTGATAATTCCTTGCCTTCAATTACGTCCATCAATTCTGAAATGTAAGTTGAACTAATGTTATTTCCTACAAAGTATATCTCAGGACAATTTCTTTTTCCCTTGGGAAGCAGGTTACTAAATGAATGGCCTAGCATTTCCAGCCCTGCTCTTGCTCCAAGATAAGAACCTCCAATTCCTATAACGATAAATACTTCAGAATCTTCTTGAACTTTCTTTGCTGCTTGTTTTATTCTTTCAAATTCTTGCCTATCGTAATTTTGAGCAAGGTCAAGCCACCCTGTATATTCATTTCCCGGGCCTAACTTATTATGTAGAATATCATGGCAAAGCTTTACTGTAGGCTCTAGAAATGATATTTCATCACTATTGATAAACGGAAAACATTTCGAATAATCAAACTTTATTACCTTCTCCAATAATATTCGCCTCCTTTATAATATAGGTTCAATTAAAAGGTTTATACTACATAACATCACCTTTTATGCAATTTATATCAAGCTTTCCCCTTATTAATTCCCACAACTCATCTCTACCAAATTTTTTCATTGTAGACATAGTTATAGCCATTTTTTCATTTGGTAAATTAAATATCTTTCTTAAATCTTCCACACGCTGCTGTCTCTCAGATACAATTACCTGATCGGCTTTTGAAGCAACAACTACGTAATCCAACGCATATTTTTTCAGCCAATCCATCATTGCCAAGTCCATTTCTCCAGGTTCATGCCGAATATCTATAACCAGTATAAATAGCCTGAAATCTCTACTATCATACAAGTAATTATCAACCATTTCAGACCATGAATCTCTTTCCTGTTTTGAAACCTTTGCATATCCATAACCGGGAAGATCAACAAAATAAGCCTGCTCATCAATGTTGTAAAAATTAATAATTCTTGTCTTTCCGGGTTTAGAACTCACTCTTGCCATACTTTTCCTATTGAGAAGATAATTAATAAGAGATGATTTCCCAACATTGGATTTACCCATAAAAACAAATTCTGGTTTCCCTTGTTCGGGGTATTGATTTTTCTCTACAGCCGAAACTTGAATTCTGGCATTATTAAGATTCAACATAAGCACCTGCCTTAAGGTAAAACAATAATTGGTTTTTTTGCTTTTCTATATAAGGTTATCTTTTTACCAATCACTTGAACCAATTCTGCTTTAGCACTATTTGCAATTTCTTCTGATATCAATTTTGCATCCTCAGGAGAGTTATTTAGAACTGTAATCTTAACTATTTCCCTTGCTTCAAGTGCTTCATCAATCTGTTTGACTAAATTTTCATTTATTCCAGTTTTTCCGACATGAACTATTGGTTCTATCGAATTTGCAATGCCTCTTAGATAAGCCCTTTGCTTGCTATTTAACATTTTAATCTCCTTATTTCTGTTAATATCAACATTTCCATAAATCATTACAATTATACCATTTATAATCTGTATATTACAATTCTATTTCTCCTTTTTCCGCCTTTTCCTCTATTTTTAAATCATAAATATTATCAAACAATAATGGCTTTCTAACCTTTTTAAATTTAGGAGCTTTTTTATTCATACTTAATGCTTTCTTGCATTCTTTTTCCCAGATTAAATGCCTTAAGTATAACTCTGCCGCAAACATCTGCTCTAAAAATATTGAAAAACTCCAAGCAAAACCAGAATACAAAATAACTAAAAACCATATAAAATCAGGAATAAAAATATGAAACTTATCTGATAAATAAAAAATTGCTATAGTAGGTAAAAAAATAATAGTTGCTGCAAGCAAAGTAATTACATAACCAGCCGCAAACTCTTTCATATGAATTTTGCATAGAAATATGCTTTTTTTAGCTGCCTTTATCGTTCCCAAATCATCCCAGGCAATTGCTGGCATGGTAAGAAACACAACCATTCTTATTCCTTTATTTAAAGAATTAATAAAAGCTTGCGTCATACTAATTTCATTATAACCAGCAAGTGTACTTGCAACATTCTCAAAACTAATATCTTCGTCTTCCATAGGTGTATTTTTTGACAATAGTATGGATATTACTGTTAATAAGAACCAAATTATAGCCCACAAAACAATAATCGGGAAAGCCTTACAAACATCTCGTATAAAAACATCAGTAATGGCCTTAATTAAATTCATTTTTTCCCCACTTTCTGATTGTTGTATCAATTCAAGTAGAATCAGTCCTGAAATTGCTAATATAGCAGCAAAAGTTGTAATTGCTATAAAAATTATCAAGAACCCTTGACTCATAGATAGATTATCCCAATTTAAAAAGTATTTTAAATAAATAATAATCGATGCATAAATTACCCAGCATATTAATAATGGCAAAAGGATTATTGGGTGATTTTTAAGAACTACTATCGATTCCTTAATCAACTGCCACCCATTAAAGAATTCGTAATATATTTCTTTAAAAAAATTCTTCATACATTACCTCTCAAAAATAATCTATTTCATATTCTTGGTTTATTAATGAATCAATGACAATCTTAGATATCCCATTTTGCAATTACCAACTTAATATCCATGATACCACATTATCTATAGATATAAAAAAACGTTTATCAACAAAATTTAAAATCTTAATTTTGCTGACAAACCCATCTAAGTTCGTTTCACTCCCAAGTTCTTAGATGAAGCTTTTTATGAAATATAGGAACAGCAAGGCTTTGAAGCGAACTTTCCTATATTATAACAAAAAAGGATTCTCACTTTAAGTAAAAATCCTTTTTTTGGCTCCTCGAGCTGGGCTCGAACCAGCGACCCTTCGGTTAACAGCCGAATGCTCCACCACTGAGCTATCGAGGAATATTTA
>Ga0209340_1000673_pt1 | contig 33030 bp, 30 predicted proteins | sample EPASupsiteSAE323_FD_187266 | JGI IMG/M metagenome (GOLD analysis project Ga0209340, IMG submission 187266) | Bioremediated contaminated groundwater from EPA Superfund site, New Mexico - Sample SAE3-23 (SPAdes) (version 2) | ecosystem: Environmental > Aquatic > Deep subsurface > Groundwater >... | reverse complement strand
CATATATGATAAAACTTGAAGTTTTAAGATCATTGATGTTGGGAACAGAAATTATTGTAATTGACCCTGAAAATGAATATCGAGATTTGGCTGAATCTGTTGGAGGACAATATATTGCTTTTGGTTATGGAGAAGCTTCAAAAATTAATCCATTTGATTTATCTTTGGTAGAAGAAGAAGGTGAAAATGCTTTAAATAGTAAAGTTTTATCTTTACATAAACTTTTAAAAGTAATGTTGGGTAATATGGATCCAATAGAAGAATCAATATTGGATAGAGCCATGATGGATGCTTACAAAATGAAAGGGATAACTCCAGATCCTAGCACTCAAAATAGAGAGCCTCCTTTGGTTGAAGATTTATATAAATCACTAATTGGAATGGAAGACGAAAAAGCTAAAAGTTTGGCAGCAAGATTGGAAAAATATATAAAAGGATCATTTGCTGGTATTTTTAATCAAAAGACAACAGTTAATTTAACGAATCAGTTTGTAGTTTTTGGAATAAAAAATCTTGAAGAAAGTTTACGACCAGTAGCAATGCATATTGTTTTGGATTACATCTGGACAGTAGTAAAAAAGACGTTAAAGAAAAGGATATTGGTGGTAGATGAAGCGTGGTATCTGATGCAATATGAAGATTCGGCTCAATTTTTGAGAGGAATTGTAAAACGAGGCAGAAAATATTATTTAGGAGTAACAACTATTACTCAAGATGTGGATGATTTTTTGCAAACACCTTATGGAAAAGAAATTGTGACCAACAGTGCTATCCAAATTTTATTAAAACAACACACGGCAGCTATAGATTTGATTGGTGAGGTATTTTATTTGTCTCAAGGAGAAAAACAATTATTATTGTCGGCAGATAAAGGTCAAGGAATCTTTTTTGCGGGTCAAAACCATGTGGCAATTCAAATAATTTCTTCTGAAGAAGAGCATAAATTAATAACTTCAAATCCAGAAGAAGTAATGAAAAAGAAAAATGATTTATTGAAGATTAAAGAAACAGAATTCAAGGAACAAGTTGTGCTTAATCAAGTAATAAAAGAAGAAGAAATAAAAGAAAAACCAATAGAGGTTAAAAAGGAAGAAGTGGTACCTGGAAGTAATTTTAGGGATATAAAACCGGATGTAATAACTGAAAATAAACAGGAAATTCCAATAAAAAGAGAAGTGGCTCGATTTGAACCACCAAAAACTGAAGTGGTTTTGACAGAAGCAAAAAAACCAATGTTTATTAGAAATGAAGAGTCTAATGTGCCACAACCACCCCAACTAAATAAAAACCCAAAACCAATTTTTGAAGCAAACCCCTCTGTTTCCCCTTCGACAATCTCAGGGTCGACATCTCCCATTGATCCTCCTTCGCAAAATGCTACGGATGGACATGGAAAGGGAGAAGTTAAAAATGAAGACAACAAAAAGATGGATTATGATGATTTATTTGGCAATGGAATTGTCTAAAATTAGATCGTTGATGATAGATCATGGATGTTAGGTCGTAGATTGATTATAATTTAGTAATGGCGGATAAAGACCAAATTAATCAGAAAATTCAAAGTGTTGGTGAAGATTCATCTAGAAGGTTTGGGGGTAATAAGGAATTAAGCAGATCAATTCAAGAAGAAGCAGAAAAAATTATTAGAAATAATGATATTAAATCGGAACCAGATTCTATTAAAGATATAGAGGATAGGATATCTAGGTCTTTAGGAATTGGGGTTAATGATGAAATTAGACTTGAAGCTAAAAGAATAAGAAAAGAAATCGAAAAATGGAGTCTTAAAAATATTGAAGCAGTAAGGGAATATAGGAGAGAAAGTGTAAAAAAAGAAATTATAGATGGATATAAGAAAGCCAATCCGGATATATCTACTGAACAATTAAAATTAGCTGAAGATCAAGCTAATTTAATAGCAGATACTTATCATGGTGGACCAGGAATAGAAAATAGTCAAAGTGAAATTTTGGCCGGAACAATAGGTGATAATGTTGATTTGAAGGGAGCTTACTCCCATATTGAAGGAACAATTAAATTGTTAAAAAATACTCCTGGACAATTAAAAGATATTCAGAGTAATTATGAAAAAATTAAGGATGGTTTGTCTGGTTTAAAACAACCAACTGGTATTCGAGAATTCTCTTCGTTTGATAATATTATGGGAGTTTTGAGAAATGGAAATGCGATGGAACGTTTTACTGGTTTAGGTCAAAGTCGAGTTTTGGGTTGGGCGGATAGAATTAATAGTTGGACTGGTGGAGCTATAGGGAGAACAGTAGTTGATTTTGGTGGAAGATTTATTTCAAGAATCGGTAGTGAATCAGTAAGAACTTTTGCAGAAAATGGGTTGAAATTATTGGCTGAAAAAGGTTTCCAGGGAGGTTTTAATGCAATTTTAAGTGGAGGAGCAAGCGCGGCGGTAAGCACAGCAGCTGCTGGAGGTACGGCTGCAGCTATAGGAACAACAGCGGTGACTGTAGGAGCAACGGCAGCAACTGGTGGAATAGCAGCATTAGTGATGGCAGGTTTGGCGGTTTTGAAAGGAATAAAAAATTTTGGTAAAAAAATAATGGATGGAATTAATAATTTGGTGGCTAATGGCAAGGGTGAAGACGAAGATATAAATAAATTAACTAAGAAAAAATGGTTTATACCTGTTTTGATAATAGTAATTCTGTTAACAGGATGTACCTTGCAAAATAACCAAATTTCAACCATGGTTTCGCCAGTAAAGAAAAAAATAAACAATGGAATTAATAGTAGTGGTAGTTTTGATATTCCTGTTTGTGTTCCAAATAAAAAAGATCCAAATGGAAACGATAGAACAATTTTAAGAGAAATAGCCTTGTCGATAGTTGGAAAAGTTAAATATGATAATGATGCTGTTTGGAATTGTATTGGTGCTTGTCCAACATGGGGTACCACTGATAAAGATCGTGGGGTGGATTGTGCTAAGTTGGCAAGTTGGGTGTGGTTGCAATGTACAGGTAAAAGTAGAGCAAAAGAATTTGGAACGACAAATCATTTGAAAGACAATATTACATATAAAACTCCTGGTTGGCAAAGGGTTTATCCAATTAGTTTAGACGATCTTAAAATAGGTGATATATTTGTTAGGTTTGATACTTGTAATGGAAAGAGATGTAACCATGCAGGTATGTATATTGGTAAAAATGAATCAGGTGATGGTGAAGTATTGGAGACTGTTGGTAATGGAGGAGATCCAATTGTAACTAAAATTTATAGTGTTAAATTTGGAGTGGTTAAGTTTCTTAGAGATTATAAAAGTTATGATTATGAATATACAATTAGGATTACTGATGTTTTTAATGATTAAATAAAAATATGAAAGAATTTGTTAAAAAATATAGTGTTGTTATTTTTTTAGTGGTAATGATTGTTATTTTGATATTTATCAAAAGTTTTATTGGTAATAAAACAAATGAAATCCAAACACCGCAAAATACTCAAACTAATATTGAACAATCTACTTCTATAGTGGAAACAAAAAAAACAGAAGAAGTTTTTGAAAAATTAAATGAAAAATATGAAGGTTTTGAAAACGTAGATGATCGAGAAAATTGGGTTAGTACTTTATCTTCTGAGGAACAAAAAATATTAGCAGGTGAAGAGGCAGTAATGGTAACTGATTTAAATAATGAATTACCTTATGAAGGAAATACTTTTATAATTGAGAGTGTTCCTTCAAATAGTTTGTTGATGGCAAAAAGTAAAATTGATGATTTGGAAAAAGCTGAAGCCGATTTAAGAGATTGGCTGTCGAGTAAGGGAATGAATTTTGAAGAACTAGTAATTGCTTGGGAGTAATACCTTTAATCTTGTAATCGTACTGGCATAATAATGTGGGTAAAATCTGGTTCAGATTGATCATAAAATCCAGCCGGAGAGAGAGGGTCGTTTAATTGGATGACAATTTCTTGACTTTTACAATTGCTTAAAAAGTCAGATAAAAATTTATAATTAAAAGCAATTTCAGTAGATTCTCCTTCAACTTTAGCATCAACAATGGTTTTGTTTTGGCCAACTTGAGGAGCATTGGCACTTAATTCAATGGAATTAGATTTAATATTAAATTTGACAACATTAGCAGATTCTTTAGCAAAAACAGAGGCGATTTTGACAGCTTGTAAAAATTCATCACGGTTAATAAAAATTTTAGTTGAGTAGTTGGTAGGAATTATTTTTTGATAGTCGGGGTAATCACCATCAATGAGTCGAGAAATGATCTCTATATCGTCTAGAACGAAGATTATTTGGTGTTCGTCAGTACTGAGACCTAATTTAATTGTTTGATTGTTTTTAGCCAGTTTAGTAATCTCTAAAAGACTTTTGGCGGGGATCAAAAAATTAATTGGTTTATCAAAATTAAAATCTAGTGGTTTTTGAAATTTTATTTCTTTAACTGATAATCTAAAACCATCTGTGGCAACTAATATTAAATTGTCTTTAGTAAATTGACAAAGGACAGCAGTTAAAACAGGACGAACATCTTCGTTGGCAGCAGAAAAAATTATTTGAGAAACACTATTGAGAAATAAATTTAAATCAAGATCAAAACTGGTTTGGGAATTAATTTTAGGAAATTCTGGATAATCAATTGCCGGAATGGTAGTAAAAGTAGAGTTTATTTTGGTTGAAGAAACAGAAAGAAGATTGTTGTTTTCTACAGAAAGATCAATTTTTCCAGAAGAAAGATAAGAAATAAATTCAGTAATTTCTTTTGGAGGTAAAGTAATACTCCCCTCTTGGTCAATTTTGGCACCAATCCAATAATTAATACTTAATTCTAAATTGGTGGCTGATAATTCAAGTCGACCATTGTCGGTAGACAATAAAATATTATTTAAAATTGGTAATTGGTTTTTACTAGAAATAAAACGAGAAACATTATTCAGGGCAGTGTTTAAGTTCTCTTGAAGAACTGATATTTTCATTGTTTATTATTATAAATTATATAAATAAGAATTAGTAGTTTTAGTTATTAGAGTCGGTGTAAAAGTGGGATATTTAAAAATAAATTGTAATTTATGGTTAAAATTGAATTTTTTCGAGGTGGAAATGAATGAAATGGTTTTAAATAAGGTGAAAAAATTAGATTTTGTCTTATAGTGTTTACTTAGTTTTGGTAAAACTTCGGTTGAAAAACAAAAAATAAATTGTGGAAAACTTAGTGGATAAGTGGGGTTCGATTGTGGATAAAACAAAAAGAGATTAAAAAGCATTTTTGATTTGGTTAATAAGTTGACGAGTTTGTGGGTTTGTGGAAAAGTCATGGTGGATTTTGTCTCGAGCATGCATAATACTAGTGTGATCACGACCACCAAGAAGTTGCCCAACTTCTTCGAGGGCTAAATTACCTTCTGTAAGAAGAAGATAAGCAGTAATATGTCTGACGGTAACTAGTTCTTTTTTTCTGCTTTTACCACAAAGATCACTAGTTTTAATATTAAAATGTTTTGCACAAATAGAAATGATATGGCGAGGATTTATTTTGGATGATGAATTGTAATTATTAGGTTGTTGTTCTGGGTTGAGAAAATTTTGAACAAAAAGTAAATCTATTTCGTCTACCCTATTAGCAATTGATTGGACAGAAAGTTGTTGAAGTTTACCTTCAATTTCTCGAATATTAGCCTCAATATTGTTGGCTAAAAAAGAAGTAGCTTCGGGAGTAATTTTTATTCCTTTTTCTTCGACTTTTTGGTTGATAATAGCGACTCTCATTTCATAATCAGGGAGTTGAATATCGACAGTAAGGCCGCCCATAAAACGAGAAACTAGACGATCTTCAAGATGGTCAATTTCACTGGGTTTACGATCGGAGGTGAGAATTACTTGTTTACCATTCATATGAAGAGCATTGAAGGTGTGAAAAAATTCTTCTTGAGTGTATTCTTTGCCGGCTATAAATTGAATATCATCAACTAGAATACAATCAAGATTGCGATATTTTTCTTTAAATTGATTCATGGTTTTACTTTTGAGAGCGGCAACAAGTTCATTGCTAAAAGTTTCGGCGGGAAAATATTTTATTTTCATATCAGGGTCTTTTTTTAGAAGCTCATGGCCAATAGCTTGCATAAGATGGGTTTTACCAACTCCTACTCCACCCCAAATAAAGAAAGGATTGTAGGTAAGACCAGGATTTTTAACAATGCCTTGGGCAGCAGCAAAAGCAAAATTATTACTATTACCGACAACTAAAGTATCGAAGGTGTATCGAGGGTGAAGTGTATTTGAGGTGTTTTTCTTTTGAGAAAATTCTAAAAGTGGAGCTTCGGGTGATTTTTTTTCTTCTTTAATTTCAAAATTTGATTCTTGGACAATAAAGTTTAATTGATTGCTGTTTTTAGTTTGATTATCGAGAGCATTTTTGAATGTTTGATAGTAACGTTTGTGATTAATATCAACAAGATAAGGATTGGCACAAGCAATGGTGGCAATGTTGTTTTCTAAATCAATAAGTTTGGTTTTAATAACAAAAGTTTGGTAGACAGCTGGAGCTAAAACAATCTTTAACTCCTCTTGTGTGTTTTTCCAAATTCGGTCAATATCCATAAAATTTAATTAATAATTACTAATTAATAGTTAATAATTAAGACAATGAAAATAACAAGTAAATAGGCAGAAATTGGAAGTCAACGTCGGGGGAGAATTTGATTTATCCACATCAATAATAAATGAGTTTTCCACAAAATGAAAGAAGCAAATTAGATATATTGGATATCTTTAAAAAATGATTACTTCGAAATTTAATAATTTAATATTAAATTGGTTTTTATTTGTGATAAAATTCATCCTATGAAACAAACATATCAACCAAATCCAAGAAAACACAAAAGAGTCCATGGTTTTTTGAAAAGAATGATGACGGCTACTGGAAGAAATGTGCTTAAGAGACGTCGAACTAAAGGTAGAAAAAAAATTAGCGCGTAAATTAAAACAAAACCTTCCTGTCTCTCCGCTAGTTAGCGAATCAACATCCTCCCTTGAAAAGGGCGGAAGTCTTTTAAAAAAGCTATAATTGAATTGTGCTGAAGAAAATTAATCGAATTAGTAGTCGAAAAGAATTTCTGGAGATTAAAAAAAGTGGAGTAATGAATTACTCCCCTATCTTTGGATGGTTAAATCTTGAAAAAGATGATGATTTAAAGAAGTTTGGGTTTGTGATTTCAAAAAAAATTTCTAAAAGAGCGGTAGATAGAAATAAGATTAAAAGAAGGTTGACAGAATCAATTAGAAAAAATTTAGATGCTTTTAAAAAAGGAACAAGAATAGTTTTTTTAATTAAAAGAGAAATATTGAACAAGAATATTAAAGAAATTGAAGAAGAGATAAGAAAATTAATAATTAAGAATTAATAATTAAGAATTGAAAACAATTGTATTAAATATATTAGTGCTTTATAAGAAATATGTTTCTAGAGGTGAATATTGTCGATTTGTGCCAACTTGTTCAGAATATACTTATGAAGCAGTGAAAAAATATGGAGTATTAAAGGGATTATGGTTGGGTTTGAAACGAGTAAGTAGATGTCGGCCTGGTGGTGGAAAAGGAATAGATTTGTTAAAATGACGAATATGAATTTATTAATAGCACCATTTGTTAATGCTCTTTTTGGTTTTTATTATTTGTTGGGAAATTTTGGTTGGTCAATCATTGTGGTGACAATCTTGATTAGATTATTATTGCTGCCATTAATCTGGCCAAGCTTAAAATCGGCTGCCAAAATTAAAGAGTTACAACCAAAACTTAATAAACTTAAAGAAAAATATGGAAGTGATAAACAAGCTCTGGCTAAGGCTCAAATGGAATTGTATAAAATTGAAGGAGTAAATCCTTTGTCAGGTTGTTTACCTCAAATTTTACAAATAGCAGTTTTGCTTATTTTCTTTTCGGCTTTTAATATGGTGACTGGATATGCCCAAAATGGTGGAGATTTAGCCAAAATAAATAGTAATCTGATTAGTAGTTTTAGGGTTGATGAAACTTTTAAATTTGATATGAATTTTTTGGGAAGTAATTTGGTTTTAACTCCAGCAAAGGTTTTTGCAAATGGAATAAATTTTAGCTTAATATTGCCAGCAATTTTGCTTTTAGGTTCTGGGGTGTTGCAATTTTTGAGTGCTAAATTGATGATGCCAAATCCAAAAGCTGATCAATTGGTGGTTAAATCTACAAAAGATAAAGAAGACGATATGATGTCGGCCATGAGAACTCAATCATTATATTTCATGCCATTAATGACGGTGTTTATTGGATGGAATTTTTCTTTGGGATTACTTTTGTATTGGTTTACTACTTCGGCTTTGATGATTGGACAACAATTGGTGGTAAATAAAGTAAATAAGAAATAAAAACAAACCCCTCAGTTCCTCGGGAGACAGCTCCCCTTAAAAAAAGGGAGCATTATTTTTTTTATTTCAAATTTTATAATTATTATTTATTAGCTTTATGTTAAAATAACGGCTATGGATAACAAAAAACGAAATGAAAAAATATTGCAATTGACTTGCGAATTATTGGATAAAATGAATTTTGAGGTGGAAAAAGCCTTTGTAGAAGATGTGGAAGAAGAGGAAAATCAAGTATTGGTTGGAATAACTGTAAACAATCCAGCAATACTAATTGGTTTTAAGGGTAGAAATTTAGTGGCAGTTCAATTGGTTTTGGGTTTGATTGTAAGAACTCAAGTTGATGAAAATATTAGAGTTTTGCTTGATGTAAATAATTATCGAAATGAACAAAAAGACAGATTGCAAGGAATGGTAACTAATTTAATTGAAAAAGTAATTCAAACAGGTAAACCAGTATCATTGGCAAATATGAGTTCGTATGAAAGAAGACTTTGTCATATGGTAGTCGCTGGAAATGATCAAGTAATAAGTGAATCTGAAGGTGAAGGCGAAGAAAGACATGTAGTAATAAAGCTCAAAGTTTAATTCGTTTTGTTTTTTTTGAATTGATTCGACAATATTTTTCTCGGGCTTGCAACCATCGTAATATCCACTCAGAGGCGTCGCCCTGCGAAAAACATTGTCTGCATCAATTTAATTTTAATATTCTTGTGGTAAGATTGGGGTGTGAAGGAAATTAGAGAGAAATTGGCTAAAATAGTGTTGTTTTTGTTCTTGCTTTTTATACCAACTCAACTTGGAAAACATTTTTGGCCGGAATGGAGTTTTGTATTGGGAATAAGAATAGATTATCTTTCCCCTACTTTGTATTTAGTGGATTTATTATGGATAGGATTGTTTTTAATTTCTAATTTCAAAACCCCTTTGTCCCGATTAAAATCGGGACATCTCCCTTTAAAAAAGGGAGAAGCTTTTTGGAAATTTTGGGTTGGAATGTTTATAGTAATAAATATTTTATTGGCGACCAATAGAATGGTGGCAATTTATGGTTGGGCAAGAATTATGCAATTGGTTTGGACAGTTTGTTTTTTGAAAAATAATAGAGAATTAGTAAAGAAATGTTTGAAATATATAATTCCAATTTGGATAATTATCGAAAGTTTACTGGCTATTGGCCAAATTTCTAAAGGTGGAAGTTTGGGCGGTTTATGGTGGTGGTTGGGTGAAAGAACTTTTGATTTTAATACTATTGGGATAGCCCAGATTTCATTGGTGGGAAATGGTTTAGTTAGAGCTTATGGAACTTTTTCACATCCTAATAGCTTGGCGGGTTTTTTGTTAGTAGGCTGGATTTTATGGACGCAATCTTCCCCAAACCCCTTCTTTGACAAGACGGGGCTTAATTTGAAAAAAATTTTTTGGTGGGGAGTGTTTTGGTTGGGATTGATGGGAATAATAATGACTGGAAGTAGAACAATATGGTTATTAACGGGGTTAAGTTTAATATTTTTTATTAAAAAGTTTTTTGGAAAGAATAAAAAATGGATAAAAATAATAGCCTTATTGGTTTTAGTTTTAATTGTTTCAATTAAAATAATAGATTTTAACTACCCGATTAAAAACTTTCTTGGTGGGTGGGATGAAAATGGATTAATTAAAAGAGGTCAATTAAATTTGGCATCTTTGGAAATGATAAAAACCTCCCCTATTTTTGGAGTTGGAGCAAAAAACTTTTTGGTAAAACTACCAGATTTACAGAACAATAGTCATTTCTTTTGGTTGCAACCAGTTCATAATATTTTACTTTTGGCTTTAAGTGAAATTGGATTTTTGGGGTTGGGAATTTTGGGTTGGGGTTTGAACAGTTTATTTAGAAATAAAAAATTAGTTAAAGAAGATTGGTTGATAATAGGAGTGATATTGATAAGCGGAATGGTGGATCATTATTGGTTGACCTTGCCACAAAATATGTGGTTGTTGACTATATTCTTAGGGTTGGTTTAGTATATTTTGATAAATCAATTATTTCATGTTAGAATCCGGATTAATTAATATAAATTGAGCTATTTGCGGTTTGGTTTCACTATTAACTATTTGTACTTTGACATTGCAGAGATTTTAAAAAATAAAAAAGGAGATTTAAAACGATGTCTGAATTTTGGAGTATTGTAGTATTTGTTTCTGCTTTTATTGAAACAGCATTTTTTTTGGTATGTGTATTCAGTCCATCAAAAAAAGAATTAGAAGAAACTGAAGATTTAGATTTTGATGATGATCTTTGTGAAGGATGTTTTTTTATGGGTTGCTTTGCGTATTGTTTTTTATTTCTTCTAATTTTGACTTACGTAGCAATTTCGATTATTACCATTTTGGCCATTATTAAAAATATTGGCTATCCAATTTTTAGTTATCTTAATTGTTTGATTGTTTTGGCTATATTGGTTTGTTTTATCAAAAATAATTTAAATAAGGATAAGGAAATAGAAACTAAACCAAAGCCTAATCTTCTTTTAAAACTTTTGATTTTTATTCAAGTAATTTATCTTTGGTACATTTTTATCGTAAGTTCTATGGTTAAGTAAATATCTTTGCAATGTGGTTTATGCCGTAGATTATGCGTACACAAATGTGTGCAAGTGATCTACGGTATTTTTTTTGAGATAGAATAGGTTATGTTGAAAAAACCAATAATTAATACTTTAGTGCAGGTGGTGGCCAAAGGAATAATGGTTTTGTTGAGTTTGGTAACAACTGCAATTTTGACAAGAAAATTAGGAGTGACAATTTATGGGAATTATATGTTGATTACTTCGGTTTTTTTGTTGTTTGATTCGTTGGCTGATTTTGGAACTAAAGTAATTGGAGTAAGAGAAGCATCTAGACTTGAAGGTGAAGAACGAAAAAGAAAATATATTGAAATTGCTTGGTTTAGATTGATAACTTCCCTATTAGCTGGTCTTTTGGGATTGGGATTAATAATCTTTTGGTCTGGGTTTAGAGAAGTAAGAATGGAGGCTTTGGTGGCTTTAATAATGATTGTGTTTACGGCAACGGCTGGGAGTTTGGAAATTATTTTCCAAACAGAAATGAAAATGGAAAGGAAAGTTTTGGTAGACATATTATTTCCTTTGATTTTTTTAGCAACTCTAATTTGGTGGAATACATCTATAAATTTAATGTGGGTGATGTTGGTCTATTTGTTGGCTAGAATAATAAGTTTAGGTGTGGGAATTGGGGTGGTTAAGAAAATGTTGGGTAAACTAAGTTTAAAAATAAAAGATGTAAATTTTTGGAAAGGATTTCTAAAAGAAAGTTGGCCAATGGGAATTTATATGATTTTGTTTTCAGGATATGATCGAGCGGTTGATTCGGCTTTAATAAAACAATTTATTGGGGTGGAACAATTGGCTTTTTATGCGTTGGCATATAAGATTTATGGTAATTTAATTCAACCGGCTTATTTTTTGGTAAATAGTATTTTCCCTTTGATGTCGGACAAAAAAACAAATAAAAAATCTTTGTTTTGGAAATCATCAGGATTGATGTTGGTAGGAATTTTACTGATTTTCCCATTAATATTTATATTGGCTCCATGGATAATTAATGTCTTGGCAGGAGTTAGTTTTGAGCCTTCAGTGATGATTTTAAGAATATTGTTGGTTGCTATGGTTTTTGCCTATATTTCTCACTTGGTGGGCTTTACAGTGATTGCTAGGGGTGGGCAAAAACAAATATTAAAAATTGGAATAGTATCGTTGCTGGTAAATGTTGTTGGAAACCTAATATTTATCCCCTCTTTTGGAATTGTGGGTGCGGCTTGGACAACAGTAGTAACAGAAGCCGTGGCTAGTATTTTGATGATAATAGCCTTGAAAAGACAATAATTTTAAAAAATCTTCGTTACGAATTTTTCCACTTAATAATATTAAATTTCTCGTAACCGATTTTTTAAAGATCGGCCAATGTGCGTCGCACGTTGGATATCTTTAAAAAATGATTACTTCGAAATTCTTAAAAGAATAAAATTGGTTGTTTTTTGATATACTTCCCTCTTTGGAATAAGAACTTTTTTTGATTTATTTTTACTGACATTGGGAGTTAGTCCGAACATTTTAGATAATTAGTGATTTAGTAAATTAGCTTTGATATTTAAATTCTATTACTTTTAAATCCGAACATTTTTTACTAAAAACATATATTACTGTTATGACGTTTTTTCACGTTTCGACTACACCTTTTGATAGAGTAAGAACTATCTTGGCTAATATTTACCGTAAATAAACCGTATTAATACCGCATAAACTAGATGATAAGTCTTAGATATTAGATCGTAGGAAAAATAGTTTAAAATTGGGTATGGATTCTTTGTTACCAACAGCCTTAATAATTGGAATTGATAATTTTGTGGCGACCAGATTGGCCAAAGAATTGGTAAATAAAGATATAAAAGTTACTGGGGTAGGTGATTTTGTTTCAGAACTAGGTTTAGGAAACAATTTTAATTGGGCGGCAGAAGTGTCTGAAGTTGAGGGTGATTTTGATTATATTTTTGATTTTTTGGGTGATTTATCGGTATTTAAGGGTAATAAAATAAATGGTGAAAAAAACAGTTTTATAACAATTGATGATAAAAGTTTAGCTGATAAATTAAAAATTGAATTGATGGGAATGAATTTTAATTGGAGAATTGTGGAAGCTTTTGGGGTTTATGGTAGCGGTATGAAGAATAATAGTTTTTTGGCGGAAATATTGGAAATGGCGGTAAAGAATAAAAATTTAGAAGTACCACTACCAGAACAGGAAATAAAATTGTTGGAAGTATCTGATCTTGTTGATTTAATTTTGAGAGCTAGTTTTTTGTCTAATACTGAAAAAAAGGCTTTTTTGGCAATGGGAAAGACGATAACCTCTGAAGATTTGGCAAGAATTTTGATTGATAAGGCAAAGATGACGAAGATGAAAGTATTTCAAAAAGAAATGAATGTTTTTAAAGATGAAAGTAATAAGAGTGAAGAAACTAAGAAAACTTTGAGATGGTCACCGGAGATTGATTTTAAAAGTGGAATTGATGAAACATTACAATATTTCTTTTCAAAAATAGATGAAGAAAATAGAAACCAAGCTAAAAAAGTAAAAAGTAAACCATTGGTCGAGATAAAAAAAACAATAGAAAAACCAAGAATGGAAATAATGGTAGAGACTACAACTCAAGAAGAACCAGAGAAAATATTAAATGAAACAAAAAATGATTGGGGTGATAAATCTATAAATTCAATGAAGGTTTTTGAAGAAAATAAGGAAGAAGAGATGGTGGAAGAGGCAATTGAAGAAGAAGATGATTTTTGGGAAATTCCAAAATTTGAAAGTTTTAAAAAGCCAATTATTGATACTAAAAATGAAGAAATATCGGTTCAAAAAAAAGAATCGATTGAATTAATTAAACCCAAGAAAAACAAAGGATTTTGGTTGTTCTTGTTGGGTATCAGTTTATTGTTATTTTTAATAATTCCTATAGATTGGGGTTTAAAAACATATTTTATTACTAGAGATATTAAAAATATACCAGAGTTGGTAAAGACCAAAAAATATGCCAAGGCAAGTGAAATAGCAAAAAAGGATTTAAGTAAATTAGTAGAGATGGATAATAAAATCAACGATTGGGGATTGAATGGTGTGGTTTTATTTAGAAATTATCAAAATACTTTGAAAGTGGCAGTTGATATTTTAGAAATAGAACAAGAATCAATCAATTTAGTTAAATCGGCTGATTTGATGATGGGAGCAATTTTTGAAGGCAATAAAATTGATTGGAATATTGTAACTAATTTGACCAAAAAACAATTGGAAGTATTGGAGGATAATTTGGGATTATTGGAGGTTAGACTAACAGGAGATTTGAGTTGGTTACCAAGTAAATGGAAAATGGAGGCTCAAAGGCAAGTATTTAATTTGGCTGATTTAAAAAAGAAAGTAAATTATGGTTTGGAAATAATAGACTTTATGCCAAGCTTTTTGGGAGTAGGGTCAGGAGAAAAAAAATATTTAATACTATTTCAAAATGAATCTGAGTTGAGAGCTACGGGAGGATTTATTGGTAGTTATGGATTGTTGACCTTTAATGAAGGTGAATTGAAATCTTTGGAAGTAAAAGATGTTTATGAGGCTGATGGTCAATTGCCGGGTCATGTGGAACCACCTATAGAAATAAAAAATCATTTGGGTGAGGCTAATTGGTATATGAGGGATGCAAATTGGAAAGCTGATTTTACAGAAACCTCGACTGATGTCCAATGGTTTTATGAAAAAGAAATGAAAAATAAAGTTGATGGAGTGATTGGAATTGATTTGGCAGTAGCTAAATCAATGTTGGAAGTGACTGGAGAAATTTTTGTACCTGATTTTAATGAAAAAATAACTAAAGATAATTTATATGAACAGGCTGAGTTTTATGCTGAAAAGAAGTTTTTTCCCGGCTCAAACCAAAAGGCAAGTTTTTTGGGAGGTTTGGGAAAACAGATGTTTGAAACTATAAAGAATTTAAATATAGTCAAAAAAGCTGAATTGATGAATAAGACTATAGATCTTTTGGAAGATAATGAACTTCAACTGGCAATTAATGACAAAAAAATTGATACTAAACTTAGTGAATTGGGATGGAACGGAGAGATTTATAAGGGAAAATGTGGAACAGAAAATTGTGTGATGGATTATTTTTATTTAGTGGAATCTAATTTGGGAGTTAATAAGGCCAATTATTTTTTACGTAGAAATATGGAACAAGCGGTGGACATTTCTAATGGATCAATTTTGCGGGCAGTGACAGTGACTTATGAAAATATAGCTAAAAATTCTAATTGGCCAGGTGGGGATTATAAAAATTATGTGAGAATTTATTTGCCAAAAGATACCAATTTATCTCAAATAGTGGTGATGGATGGGGTAGATACAGCAATAAAAAAAATATATAAAGATAGTGAAATAAGAATAAGAGAAGTTGATGGTAAAAAAGAAATTGGATTTTTGATGACAGTACCGGTATCCAAAAAAAGAATATTAGAAATTAGATATTCAAGTAATTTGGATTTGTCGGGTAAAAATAAATTTTCATATATTAACTATATTCAAAGACAACCAGGATCGGGAGAAACAGGATTGGTAAATTTAATTTCTTTCCCAGCTGAATGGCAGCCGACTCAAGTACAACCAGTAGCTAGTTTGGTGGGAGGGAAATTGTTGTTTAATCAAAAACTAGACAAAGATATAAAAATGGGGGTGGAGCTGGAGAAATAAAACAATTTATTAAAAAATTCTTGTCATAAATTTTTCCGCTGGCAAATGAGTCTGGTCGCCCAGGCTCAAAAACGCTTCAAAATTATGACTGCGAATTTTTCATTTATAAATATGTTAAATTCGTTTATATGAAAAAAGTAGTGGAAGATTTTGTTTGCGAAAATTGTGGAACTAAAGTAATTGGAAATGGGACAACAGATCATTGCCCAAAATGTTTATGGGGAAAACATGTGGATGAAGAAACACCAGGGGATAGAGCTAGTATGTGTAAAGGTCAAATGAGACCAATAAGAAGTGAATATCGAAATGGAGATTTTAGAATCTATTACAAATGTGAAAGTTGTAATCATGATTTTTGGGTAGAGGCGGCGGAAAATGATAATAGAGATTTGTTGATAGAACTGAGTAAATATTAAAGCAAAACCCTCCTGTCGATAAATCGACATCCTCCCTTGAAAAAGGAGGAAGTCTTTAAAAAAATTATTAAATAATATATTACGGTAATAAAACGGTTAATTTGCGGAGAAAAATTAATTTTATTTTATTATTTAAAGAATGAAAATTGTAGTATAATTTCGGTTATGTCGAGTGCAGAATTTGAATTATCTTTTTTTCTTGATGCTAATAGATCAAAAATTGAACATAATCATAAGGTACATGAGACATTGGGTGCGAGATTTTCATTGAGAGATCTTGGTCCCACAGGAGATGAGCCGAGTTGCAATGGAAGTGTTGTTGAAGAAAGATATGATGATGGAGTAGTTTTTTACGACAGTCCATTTTTACGTAAAATTCCTTACTTACCTGATTTTTGAAACTTTGGGACATAGAAGACTGGAGTAGTATTTTTTTTATAAAAAAACAGTGTCGGTTGGATGGTATAATGTTGAGATGAAAATATTTGGTGATTTAAGAAAGAGAGTCTCCTCCGTTAAAGCTGCGGAAGACTTAAAAAAGAACAAAGAGAAAGTAAATAAATCTAAAATAAATGATGAGTTTTTAAAGAACTTACCTCCTGGGGTAAAGATTAAAAAAATTGAAATTGGACCAAAGCAAATAATTAAGGTATTAATTTATGCGTTTTTAATATGGTGGGTATCGTCAACATTAAGACAACTTTTTGTGTCTGATAAAGTAGCTCAAGTACCAATTTCTCAAGTGATTGAAGCAGCTAAAAAAAATAATGTAGCGAAAATCACGGTAACTGATGATGAAATTTTGGCTCAATTGAAAAGTGAAGATAAAATTTTGGTAACTTCAAAAGAAAGTAATGTGTCTTTGACAGAAATTTTACAGAAAGAGGGAGTGGATATGAGTCAAATTAATTTAACTGTCGATAATAAAAAAGGCTGGAAAATGATGGGTGATATATTGACCTTGGTGTTGTCAGTAGGAATTCCAATTTTGTTTATATTATGGTTTTTGAGAAAACAATCTGGAGGTGCTGGAGGCGGTGGTATGTTTGGTTTTGGGAAATCAACGGCAAAACTTTTTATTAAAGGAAAACAAAGTTTAACTTTTAAAGATGTAGCTGGAGTGAAAGAAGCCAAAGATGATTTGGTAGAAATTGTAGATTTTTTGAAACATCCAGAAAAATATCAAAAAATGGGGGCTAGAGCTCCAAAGGGTGTACTTTTAGTCGGACCGAGTGGTGTAGGTAAAACTTTATTGGCAAAAGCAGTGGCTGGAGAAGCTGGAGTGCCATTTTACTCAATGGCGGGATCTGAATTTATGGAAATGTTGGTGGGAGTAGGTGCTAGCCGAGTTCGTGATTTATTTGGAACAGCGAAAAAAGCTGGTAAGGCAATTATTTTTATTGATGAAATTGATGCAATTGGAAGAATGAGAGGTGGACTTGATGGTGGGCATGGAGAAAGAGAACAAACTTTAAATCAAATTTTAGTGGAAATGGATGGTTTTGAAGCTAATACAGCAGTGGTAGTGTTGGCGGCAACTAATAGAGGAGATTTACTTGATCCAGCATTACTTCGACCGGGAAGATTTGATCGAAGAGTGGTGTTGGAAATGCCTGATTTAGAGGCAAGAAAAGATATTTTGGCAATTCATGCAAAAGGAAAACCTTTTGTGAAAGAAGTTAATTGGGATACTGTAGCAAAATCGACCGTAGGATTTTCAGGAGCTGATTTGGAAAATATGTTGAATGAAGCAGCGATTGCGGCGGCCAGACAAAATAAAACGGAGATTGAAATGAAAGATATTGATGAAGCATCATTGAAAGTAAAATTGGGAGCAGAAAAAAGAAGAAATCAAAGTGATGATGATAAGTTGATGACGGCTTACCATGAGGCAGGACATGCAATTGTAAATTTTATAGAAGAGTTAGACCCGGTTTCTAAAATATCAATTATTTCGCGAGGAATGGCACTAGGATTTACACTGGTTCCGCCACAAAAAGATATTATTCATCACACAAAATCAAAATTAATTAAACAAATGGCTATGGCTATGGGTGGTCGAGCAGCAGAAGAACTTATTTTTGGAGATATTACCACTGGAGCATCATCGGATATTTCACATGCAACTAATATAGCTCGAGATATGGTGGTAGAGTGGGGAATGTCGGATCTTGGGCCAATAAATTTTGGACCACAAGTGGATATTAATGATTTTGGAAAAGCTTATATGGAGCCAGCCAAAATTTCTGACTCAATGCAGGCTAAAGTTGATGAGGAAATTAAGAAATTGGTAAACCAATCAATTGATGAAGCTAGAAAAGTATTAAAGAAAAATAAATCTAAACTGGAAAAACTGGCTAAAATATTGGTAGAAAAAGAAAGTTTGGGACAGGAAGAATTTGAAGAATTAATGAAATAAAGACAAATCTTCCCCTACCCCTTCTTTGACAAGACGGGGAACTTTATTTTAAATAACAAAACTTGCGGAGAAAATTTGGTATAATTTGGACATGAGTGAGATGCAGCCAATAAATCCTTTTAAAGAAGGAATTGCACGTACTATGGAAGCAAGAGTGGAAGCAGATAGAATAAGACATACTCGAGAGAATGCAATTGACTTGTTTAAAAATAGTGGTGATGTTTTTGGCGCTGGTGATAGCGATAAGGGTTCAGAAGTAGCTTTGAGAGTTTTGAGTAGATATGAGAGAGCGACTCCATATAGATCTTTTAAAGATATTGAAGTTGCATGCGACAACCCAAATGGTAATAAAAAAGTGGCTGAAGCTGATAGAAGAAGTGTGGCAGAATCAGTTTTTGCAGCAATGAATGGTAGTGTTTCTAGTGTAGACGGATTGGTGACTGATTTGATGACTCCGGAAATGATTGATGAAGTGTTGCCACCAGAATTGAAAGGAGTTGGAGAGTTTGTTAAAGAAATTGTATTAACAGAAGCAGAAGAATCTAGTTTGGTAGAAATTAATAAAAAAATAGAAGAAGGAAATTTATACAGTAATAAAGCGAATGATAGAGAGAGAGGTAAATATTTTAGTGATTTAGGTCGTAGAAAAGATGCTCCTGGATCAATTACTGAGATATATGTGGAAATGCAAAGAAGTATGTTGGAAAACATAGGAGTTGAACCAGATGTTCCAGAAACAAATAAGGAATTGGTTAGGTCTGTAAGGAAAATTGAACGTAAAATTGCTGGCATAGATCTTAGAACAATGGAAGATAATGATGTGATTGAAGCGGTAAGTAAAAGAGCTAAATTTTATAGACCGGAACAACAGGAAAGAGTAATAGATAAGGAATATGATGAGGCTGTTGGGGAAGAGATAGATCGTGATTATTCAAAAGAGCAGGCTTCTCTACTGAGAGAATCTTATAATCCTAATTCACCATTAGAACATCAAATGGCGTGGGTAGAGATAAGATTAAATCACATAGAAAATTATTCAACAAGAGATATAAAAAGCGAACTAGCATTGGGTCACTATTATACTTATCCTTTATTTGATATTTTGGCTGAGGGAAAAGCACCGCCAGAAATTATAACAATGATTGAAACAAGATTAACAATGAAGGCTATTGGTGATGCAGTAGCGAAAAATAGCGGATCAATGGGAGGAAGGGAAGCGTTTTTGGGAGTATTGAATACATTAGAAGATCAGGGTTTTGATCTTTCCCAAGAAGTGATAATATCATTTTTTGAAAATATGATAGGTTTTGGAGTTGGTGGTGGTAAATATGGCAAATTGAGAACAGCGGAAGCTTGGAATTTGATGGAAATGGCAAATTTTGGTTATGAAACAATGCTTCATTGGGCTGAATTTGATGGTAGTCCAGAAATTAAACGATTGATTGCTGAATATAATGAAATGGGTGAGAGATTGTCAAAAGGTAGAGAAATAATTGAAAAAGATGGAACAATAAAAAGAGAAGATTTTAGTTTTACTAAAATGACAGGTATAGTTGATCAGTCATGGAATAAATCTTTAAACGATACTGACTATAGGGGAATAAAAAGAAATTATTTTTTGGATACTATCGGCAGAGTTGGTAAAGTTGTTGAATTTTCATCTGATGAAGATGGAGAAAAAATAATGAGAATAAGGAAAGCAAGAACAGAAATTTTGAAAAAGTATATGATTGAAAGAATTTCAAGAGAAATTGCATTGGATTATAAATTGAGTATGGCAACGGGAGAGGAAAGAATAACGATACTCTCTGAGAGAAAAAGGATAGCAGATGAAGAAAATAGAATACTAAGTACTGATGGACCAGGAAGTGAAAGATTAAAAAGGTTTTATTTAGAACATAAGTCTCATGCTAAAGCAATGGAAGGATTATCTACAAAAGAAATGGAAGAGATTGGATTAATGGCAGCTAAATCGATGCAAATGTCTGAATTTATGTTTTGGGCATCTGGCGAAAATTCAGTGGTAAATTGGGATTTTATTTCCGGTGATGAAGTAGCGGAGGTATTTAATATACAATTGTTAAGAATTTTAGATGGTCCGAGAAATAAAAAAGGTAAAGCGGCTGGTCCTCAAGTGAGTTTATTGGGAGTTAAGTCATTATCACCAGGATTTGTAAGACAATTTTCTAAATGTTATGATGCTGATCAACCTATTTATGTTAGAGAAAAAGGTAAGAGACCGGCAGTATTAGATGATATTAAAAAATTAGGAATGATATATGAAACTTATGACCGAGGTTATGTTGAAGTAGCAGAAGGAAATGAAACAAATGGTGATCCACGCATAGATTCTAGACAAAGAATTAAATATGATGCTTTGGAAAATAAGGGTTTGTGGGCGGCTTATTGGTTTTCGATTTGGGGAAAGAAATTGTGGCCAGCACATGATGAATTATTAGATAGCACATTACCAGTAAAGAAAGATTTGTTGGATGAGACATATTATCAAAAAGTGATTGATCATTTTAATAAAGTTGATGGACAAATAGGGAGTGTTGGAGAAGTTCAAGCTAATTGGTTTGCGGGTAAACTTCAAGGAATATTATATAGAACTTTATCAGAATGGGATGAGAATGATCTTATAATGCTAAGAGGTTTAGTAACCAAACATATGTTTTCAACAGATGAACATGGTAGGAAACCTTTTATATCTGATGAAGATTGGAAAATTATTGGCCAAAAAGTTGGAAAAGATAAACGTATATGGAACAAGAGAATGCTAAAAATTTTTGAAATAATGTTTGTCTCACCTTTTAGTGGTGGTAAAAAACATTAATCAGGTACCAAATAGTGTTTGGTGGACTTTAATTAAAATTATAGTTATTTTCGCGAGCTGTGTGTTTTAACTTTCCGTTAGTATTCTTTTTTGTCTGGATTCTCTTTTACTGATTTTGGTGGAATTTTTACATTTGGATTACCTTCTCCTGCTTCGTTTTTATTAGAATCTTTGGAATTTACATTGGAGCTAAATCTTTCAAAAGCAGCTTTACCTGCGTTGTAACCTATATTACTTGTAATTGCACCACCAAGACTCCTGGTAAGTCCAACTCCTGGTATTTTTTGAGTGGCTTCACCGATAGCTTTGCCAAATGGTGAAGGTTTAAGTTGGAAGATAAATTCAGGAATTAATTTAGGAAGTTTAGAAATTAAAAGTAGACCACCAAGACCGAAAAGAGTAGCAATAAATTTACCATTGTAAGACATACTGTCTATAATTGGTGGAGTCCAAATATAAGTCGAAACCCACATAGTATCCATTATTTTCTTAATAAGACTAAGAACAATAAGACAGATAGGAAAAACCATAATATTGGCAAAAATATCGATAAACCAGGTATTAAAGCCCATTTTCATATTAGGAATGGCTCCAAGAGCAATTTCTAATGGAGCAATAATGGTTTTGAGAATAATTTTGACGTAACTGACAGCAATACCAAAACAAAATTTAATAATAGTAATGAAAATAAAAATGAGGAGAATTAAAAAAATTATAATATAGGCAACAATTCCAATGTTCCATCCATAAAGAATTTCAAGGCCGTTGGTATTAAAAATAATGTTATTTACAATACCAGTAGTAAGTAACCAAGGAGACCCACCAATATTGGCAATTTTGAATAGCTGACCAAGTACTCGTGGTTTAGAAATTGATTCCAATACTGAAGTTGATTGAATACTTTTACTGTAAAAATCGGGTATATTGGCAGTGGCGGAATTTATAATTGAAAGACCTAGGCCGGTAATAACATAACTTAAATCTATTAAAAGTCCAACAATGGCATAAGAAAAAGTAATTAATACAAGGGAAGTAATAAGTCCAGGGATAGCACTTTGAACAGTAATTACAGCTTGGGGACTAATTTTGATACGTAACATAATCATAATACCAATAACAACAAAAATTACAGAAAATAAGATATAAGTGACATTTCGAAAACCTTTCCAAATATTTAAAATTGGGGCAAGTCCTTGGAAACCGCTTTCGGCATATGCAGGTTTACCTAATAAATTGTTTTTGACGTAGGCATAGTATTGAGTACTAGAAACTGGAAGATCAAATAGAGTAGCAATACTTTTGTTAGTGAATCCAATTAAACCTCCAGGTACCCAAGTGGTATTTTTCTTTCCGTTTAAAACATCACTGGGAATTGTACCGGCAATTATATTGATGCCAACCATAGCATTACTACCAAGAGATTCTTTCATCCAACTTTCTTGGTTATTACCTTCTTCCATAGCATTTTGTTTATCTTGGAATCCTTGAACAGCTTCACTAGAAATTACAGATTCGGTGTTTGAGGTGTTGGTTTGGGCCAAAATAGTCTTGGTGACAAAAATAGTCGATAAAGCAACGAAAAGAATTAAAACAATTTTGAAATATTTGTTTATTTTAAATTTGGGAAACAAAGGAATGTCGCGGCGGTTGAGTCGGTGAAGAGTTGATTTAATATTTAATGCCATGGTTAAGTTTAATTTAATTTAATTTATTTTACAATGCACCACTCGTTTGGATCTTTATTGGTGGCAGTCAGACCAGCGGTTTCAAAAGTTCGACCATCATAAGAAACGCTGGTGTAAGTTGCGTTCATAAAATTGGAGGTATAAATTTTTGATGGGCCACAAAAAGTACGGGCATATTGAACATGGAATGGTTTACCAGTAGTAGCATCAACCATAATCATGTAGGCAGTTTGATTGACAGCAATATTAAAATTGGGTTTTACGCCCATATTGCAACGGAAAACTTGGCATTGGGCAGTATTGCAAATTGATTTGGTAAAACCGGCAGATTTAACAAAGGCATAAGTTCTGGCAGCGATAGCTTGAGCTTTGAGAGCGTTAATACCCTCATGTTGACCATTGAGTAGGCGATCACCTAAATCTCCCCAAAAACTAGGTAATTCTCCAAGTTTGTAGAGATATTGTTCAATTCCTATTTTTAGAGAAGTAACTTTTTTAGCGATTGTATCGCATGAACCATCACTGATATCAACTTGAACGGAATAATTGGTGGTAAAAGTTTTTAGACTAACAAGTCTGATATTACCGTAATAAGTTTTGAGAATTTCTTGATAACTTTTGCCGGCTAGAGCCATACCTAAGGCACCATATTGACTCATACCACGACAGTGACTTTTTTCGGCATTACAACCATTGTTTTCAGTTTCTCTTTCCGGGGTATCTTCTTCTGATGATGGATTTTGTTGAGAGAATGGAACAAGGTTGTTGGCAGATCTAGTTTTGAGAGTGTTAATATTGGTGGAATCATTGATATCTTTTTGATCCTTAGCAGGGATAATAGCTTTAAAATATTTTCGTTGATTAATGTCATTATCTTTAACCATTTTTTCGGTATTTTCTTCAGTAGAAATATCTGTTGGCGGTTTGGTAGTTTGGGATGAAGCAGGTTGAACATAACGTTCACTATCATTTAATTCATTGCTAGAAGTAGTAGCACCATCTGCTTCCCCTTTGTAGGCACCTTTAGGTATTTGAGAAATTTTGTTGTAGAGACTGCGAAAATAGGCATCAGAATTGGCAGGAAGGGTGTAATTATAAGAATCCATTTTGGAGGAATCATATTCAATTGGGGTTTTGGAATTATCTTTGTCATAAAGAATTTTTTCACCCTTTTTGTAGAAAAAATAAACTAAAGTGGAATATTTTATTTCTATACAAGAGTCGTTAGTTTTTGAATTACTACAAACATTATTACAAAGATAAGAAATAGTTTTATCTTCATAATCTCCATTGATAATGGCTTTTAGATAACTGCCTCTTTTATATTTTTGACTGGCAGCACTTTGAATTCGATAATTGGTATTTATAGTGTTGTTGTTATAATCAGTAAATTTAGATTCTTCTTTACAAGGTATAATAGTATTCTGAGAAACAAAAATATCAGAAATACCGGAACGAATACTACTTAAGAGATTACTGATTGCTTGCCAGATACTCCAGCCAGATGATTCTGTTTGGGTTGTTGTATTAGCAGTCGATTGAGCAATAATAAATTTAGGAGAGAAATTAAAAAAAGGAACTATTAGGAGCAGACTAATAACTATAATTTTTTTGAACATTTACGATCCAATAGTAAAGTTGGTAACATCAACTCCAGTGAGTTTTTTGATAAGTAAAATAATTAACCAGGAAATAATAACACCAACTAAACCAACAATAGAAAAAGTGAGGGTTGAAGAAGCAGCGGCAGCTTTTTTGGGATCACCACCAGCAGTGAGATACTTAAAACCACCAACTATAAACATAATAAAGAAAACAATTCCGGCTGCATAAGCAATGACTTGAAGAATGTTTTTAAAAAGACATTCAAATCCTTTAATGGTGGCGACATCACCTTGGACACAAGTACTATTCCAAGCAGCGGCACAAACTGGTTTGACAAATGAAAAAGATAGAAGTTTTAGCATGAATTGATTATACATGAAAAAATAAACCCTTTGGTACTCCATACCACCTTTCCATTGACAGGGCACTTTAAAACAAAAAGGCTCCGATGTTTTTCGGAGCCTTTACATAAAAATAATCTTTATTGGAATGATGGAACAGAGAGACCACCAAGAATATCAATTCCGAAGACAGTACCAATAAGTTTCATAATAGCCCAAGCAGCAAAAACGATAGCTAAGCCAATAAGAGCATTGGTAATTTGAGATCGAGCTTCCCCAACTTTTTTCTCATCGCCACCAGAAGTTACCCATTTAAGACCACCAAAGACTAAAATGAAGAAGAAAACTAAAGCAACGACAATTAAAGCTAAACTGATAGCTCCAGAAATAATACCGGAAACAGTTAAATTTTCGAGGTTTTTAAAACTGCTACTATCGTTAGTTAAAGTGATGCTTTCAGCATAGACTGGGGCAACTAAAGCAGCCATTTGGATTTTATTTTTAATACTTTTGAACATGTTAATTTTTTAAATAAATAATTAAGTTAATTGAATGATATCAATAAATTGAGAAATATTAAAGTGAAGGCCAAGTTAGTTTTAGTTCTTGTAAACCAGGAACTCCAGTAACTGTACCGACGAATTTAAGAATGGCGAAAAGAGAAAATATTACAATGATTCCAACAAAAGAATAGAGAATAGCCTTTTGAGCTTCTTCCCATTTTTTGGGATCACCGTTTGAAGAAATCATATGATAAGCAGCCATAACAAAATGCCAAATAAAATAAACAATACCAACAATCATAAAAATACTAATAATAGATTGAAGAATATTGTTGACATAACCGCTAGAATTAGAAGAAATTTTCTCTGAATTTTTTAGAACTGGATTGGTAATGGTAGCGAGGAGGTGTTGGTTTAATGACATTTAATTATCTAATTGAATTAATAAATTCACTGACATTAAAAACATATTTAAGTCCAAGAAGGTTGCCCAAAAAGGCAGTTAAACCAAAGGCAATAACCACAACTACAATGCCTAAAATACCATTGGTAAGACGGTCTCTGGCGGCTTCGAGTTTGGCAGCTTCACCTTTAGAAGAAAGAAAAGCATAACCAGCAAGAATGACTTGAATGGCAAAATAAATAAAACCAACAATAGTTAAAACTCCAATGACACCACTAACAATAGTTTCTAATTGAGAGGCTGAGTTACCACTAGGGGCTATGCCTGGTCCAGTAATATTGTATTTAACGGCTAATAATTTACTTAATTGATTCATAATTTATTTACCCCCTGGTCCAACAATAGTTGGATTTATAATATCAATACCAAATATTCTACCGACAACCGAGGCAAGAACAAAAGCGCTACCAACAATAAGTAAACCGATTAAGCTTTGCCATATTTTGGCCCAAGCAAGATCAACTTTTTTAGCATCACCATTGGCTCCAATATAGCCAAAACCAGCCATAATAATTTGAACAACAAAAAATAAACCAGCGACAACACCAGCAAGTTTTAAAATATTACTAATAAGAGCAAAAAGTCCTGATCCTTGGTTGGAAGCGTAACTGGTCGGGTTTGAAATGGTTCCGAATATTCCTAACATAAGTTTATTATAAGGTAGAATTTAAAATTTGGACACCAGTAAGCACTTGGATGATTTGAATTATAAAGTAAGCGGCAAAAATTACAGCAAAACCAATGACCGCACTGGTAATGGCTGCTTGAGCTTGACCAGTTTTCTTTTGATCACTGCTGCCGGCACTAGAAATGAACATAATTCCACCAAAAACTAAAAGAAAGAGGAAGATAATACCAGCAATAGCTAGGGAATTTTTTAAGATAGATGAAACTAAAGGAGCAGCGCTGGAATAGGTATTGGCGAGATTTTTACCGTTTCCTAGGGTAACTTCTTTACCCCAATCGAAAGCTAATAAGTGATTCATTAGGTGAATTATACCTTAAATTAATACAAGAGTGGAATTGGTGAAATAAGTGCTATAATACGGCACAAAAATAGTCTGTCAGGTTATCAGTTGATCAATTTGTCAGATTAAAATAATTTAATTAAATTTATCTATAATAGTAGTATGAAAAAAATAGTTGCCCCACTATTCGTAATAGTATTTAGTATCTGGTATTTAGTATTTAGTATTAAACAGGTTGAGGCTAAAATAATCACTCCGACAGTAGAAATTAGTCCAACTGCGACTCCAACAGCAGTAGTGACAGTAAATGAAGTAAAAACCAACTTAGTAGAAGACAAAATTGAAAAAGTTGATTATAAACTAGAAAAGTTTAATGGAGTAAATGGTTTGAAAGTGTTGATTAGTTGGGCGATGAGCCGAGGAGTGGCGAGCAACACGATAGTATTACTATTATTATTACCATTGGTAGCCACATTAATATCGGCGTTGCATTATCTTGGAGGTTTGTCGGGTTATGGTATTTTTATGCCGACAATGATGGCAATTGCTTTCATTGCTACAGGTATATTTGGAGGTTTGGTCTTGTTTGCTATGATTTTATTGATATCGATTTTAGGAAGTTTTATATTGAAAAAATTAAGATTGCATTTTTGGCCAGCTAGAGCAATTGGATTACTATTTATATCTTTGGGAACATTTATATTGATGATGGCATCTTCTTATGTGAAATTAATCGACATCAGACAGATTTCAATATTTCCAATATTATTTATGATTTTGTTGGCTGAGGAGTTTACTAGAACGCAAATGGTTAAAAGTAGGGGTGAAGCAAAAAAATTAACTATCGGAACAATTATTTTGGCAATAACTGGAGCAATTACAATGAATTTTGCTTGGTTACAAGGAATAGTTTTGGAGTACCCAGGAATGGTAGTCATTTTGGTTTTGGTAATTAATTTATTGGTGGGGAATTATACTGGAATAAGATTGTCAGAAATAAATAGATTTAAGGGTGGAATAAGAGAAAAAAGACTTAAAAAATAATAATTAAAAATTGATGATGTTTAATCTTAGAAAATATAGACAATTTTTGACTAAAAATGAGAGAAATAAGGTGTATTTGAGAAAAAATACTATGGCGGGAAAGATGGTAGCTGATAGTAAATATAAAACAAAAAGATTGTTAATGAAAAATGGAGTGGCTGTACCTAATTTAATTGCTAGGTTTAAAAATAATGACGATGTAGAAAGATTTAGATGGGAAGATTTGGAAGGAAATTTTGTAATTAAACCAGAATCTGGTTATGGTGGTGAGGGAATTATAATTATTCGAAAGAGAGGAAAATATGCAGGGGATTGGCAAAAAATGAATGGAGATATTTTGACTAGCATGGATTTGGCCTTGCATTGTCAAGAAATCTTATCAGGAAAATATAGTTTACATTCGATGCCAGATAAAGTTTTGGTGGAAGAACGAATAAAGATTCATCCGCTTTTTTTGGCTTTAACTAAATGGGGGACTCCAGATATCAGAGTAATCGTTTATAACCAAGTACCAGTAATGGCCATGTTTAGAATTCCGACAGAAAAATCTGGAGGTAAGGCAAACTTACATCAAGGAGCAATTGGTCTTGGAATTGATTTGGCAACTGGAATAACTACTTTTGGAGTTGAAGGCGGAGGTGATCCAGTTTTGCGAATTTATGACTCAGGTAAGAAAAAATACAGAAAAGTAAATGGAATTAAAATTCCTTTTTGGAAAGAAATATTGGAAACGGCAATTAATTGTCAAAAAGCAGTACCAAGTTTGGGTTTTTTGGGAGTAGATATAGTTTTAGATAAAGAGAAGGGTCCGGAAGTATTGGAAATAAATGCTAGACCGGGACTTTCGATTCAAGTTTGCAATAAGGCTGGGTTGAGAGCGAGAATGGAAAAAGTGGATGAAATTGAAGTAAGAAGTGCTGAACATGCAATTACTTTAGCTAAGTATCTATTTGGAGAAAGTTTTTTTGACAAGATTGAGGCTAAAGAAAGAAATAAAATGATTGAATCTGAAGAAAATATTAGAATTAAAATTCCAAAAGGATTTAATCCAGACTTTAATAAAAGCCAAATTATTAAACAAGGAAAACATCGGGTGTTGGAAGTAGAAGCAAAAATAGATACAGGAGCATTAAGAAGTTCAATAGATGAAAATTTAGCCAAAAAATTGGGATTATTGTCGGAAGATAAAATTCTTTATTACCGACACTATAAATCGGCTTTGGGTAAAAATATTGAAAGACCAGTGGTGGGATTAACTTTTTGGATTAAAGGTAAAAAAATTATGACAGCAGTGAATGTGGCTAATAGAGAAGGATTGAGAACTAGATTTTTGATTGGAAGAAAAGATCTTAATGGTTTTTTAATTAGTGCAAAAATAATTCATAGTTAATAATTTAAAAAAATATTTGAATTTCTCGTAACCGATTTTTTAAAGATCGGCCAATGTGCGTCGCACGTTGGATATCTTTAAAAAATGATTACTTCGAAATTTTGTTTATTAAGAAATATGACAAATAAAATTGTAGTTTTTGGAGGAAATGTTAAAGGGAGTAAATTTTTGGAATTGAAAGAGGCAGCAGATAAATTGAATATTGATCTTGATTTGGTGGCTTATAAAAAAATAAGCTATAGAACTGAAGATGGTAAAATTTTGATTAAAGAAAAGGAAATGAAAGATTATGATGTTTATTTTTTTAGAAATACTAAAAAATATTGGGAAGAAGTAAGTTTAATTTTGGACAATATTGATAAAAATAAAATCGTAGTTGATCCAATTGTGAGAAGTGGAAGACCTGGAGATGTTTGCAAAGCTTATCAAATGTTGGTCTTAAGTCAGGCCGGTTTACCGATACCAAGAAGTATTTATGGAAGTTTGGGATATTTGAGAAAAAAAGCCGTTAAGAATTTTGATTTTCCATTGATTATTAAAGGAAGTAGAGGAGACAGAAGAAAACAAGTATTTAAAATTTATGGAGAAAAAGATTTTGAATCAAGAATTGAAGAATTAAAATTTTTGGAAAAGGCTGGTGAAAATAAATATATGTTGCAAGAATATATTGTAAATAAAGAAGACTTTAGGGTAATGGTATTGGGGGACAAGGTGTTGGGAGTGATGAGAAGAGGAGTTGGTAACAACCCAAGACTTAAAAATGTGTTTGAAAAAACTGATTTACCAGAAAATGTAAAAAAATTAGCGGTAGAAGCAGCTAAAAAATGTGGAATTTGGATTGCTGGAGTGGATGTGGTTTTTAGAAATAATGACATGAATAAACCATTATTTTTTGAGGTAAATAGAACACCAAACTATACGAGATTTGTGGAAGTTACTGGAATTGATGTGGCAACCGAAGTAGTAAAATTTTTAGCCAACTTGGAAAATTAAAAACAATAAGGTAGACTTGGAGAATATGAAACTACTATATATAATGCTGATTTCCATGGTTCCTTTAATAGAGCAGAGAGGATCGATTCCGGTAGGAATTTTGGCATATCATTTAAATCCATGGTTGGTATTTTTGGTAAGTTTGCTTGGTAGTTTTATACCAGCTCCATTTGTTTATTTTTTCTTTAATAAAATTTTGGCTTGGATGAAGACAATTAAAATGTTACATAAATTTACTGATTTTATTGATAAAAAAATTCAAAAAGGAGCCAAGCAAGTTGAAAAGTATATGGAAATTGGTTTGACAATATTTGTAGGAATACCATTACCAACAACTGGCCTTTGGACTGGATCAGCAATTGCAGCATTTTTGGGATTGGATTTTAAAAAATCAATGGTGTGTGTGTTTTTGGGAGGAGTAATTTCAGCAGTAATAATAACCATAGTATCAATGGTGGCTCCGGCAATATTGGGATTACATGCGTAAACTTTTTTCAATCTTCCCCAAACCCCTTCTTTGACAAGACAGGGCTTTTTAGAAATTTGTATATTTAACTTTTATTAACTTATTGGTAAAATAGGTTTACTTTTTAGGGGTGATTAGCTCAGTTGGTTAGAGCACCGTCCTGATAAGACGGGGGTCGGAGATTCGAGTTCTCCATCACCCACTATATTAATAAATAAAATTGTATTAGGAATCGTTGATTGGCAATTTGTCTTATAATATGCTATTATTTAGTTATGACAATGGAATTAGAGAAAACAAGTGTTCCTGAAAAATTTTTAGTTAATGAAACTAAAAGATTTTTACCAGAACAAAGAGAAGTTTTAGAAAAAGGGGGATATACAGTTTACGAGTTGACTGGGAAATCAATCAGTGATTTAAGAGAAGCAGGTGATGACTTTTGGACAACATGGCCTCAAAAATATCCAGAATTTGAGTTACAAAGATCAATGAGATCAGAAGTGGCAGTAAATCCAAATCAATTATTCCTTCTAGGAAGTAACAATAAGACTTTCGCAGAACAGGAATCTATGGTAGCCAAATTTAGTAGAGATATTTCAGTGAAAATACCCGGAGTGAAGGCAATTATTGGAGAAGCCCCAGATTATGTTGAATTGGTTTTTTTAAGTCTACCTGAACATCATTTGTTTGGACCAGATGATGATGGTGATTGTAGATATACTAAAACTCAAACAAGGGTTGGTTCGGACTTGGCTTATGTGGGTGGCTTTTATTTTAGTAATGGTCTTTCTATCGGTTGTTCGAGTTCTGGTCATTGTCGTGACAATCTTTTTATAGTTCCTCTGATAGTGCCAGAAGGAAATAAATAATTGATGATTTGGTATTATTAATAGTATGAAGAAAGGAAAAGCATTTACTATTGCAGGAATTGGGTTAACTTCTTTTTTGTTGGCCTTTGGTGGGGTCAAGAATTTCTGGAGAACGATTAGATTTGGACTGTTGAAATTATTAAGAAATTAATGAAGAAAGTTTGGTTGATTTTGGGAATTTTAATAGTAATTGGGTCTTTATGGTGGATTTTTTTAAAAAAAGAAATTCCGATTTTAAATCCATTAATAAATAGAATCGAAAACAAAAAGAATGAAATTAGTTTAAAAACAGTAGGGTTTTTGCCGACATGGATGATAGGAAAAACTAGACTTTATGGAAAAGAATTGGATGAATTAATTTTTTTGGGTATAGAAGTAGATATAAATGGAAATTTAGTTTGGAATGGTCAATCAAAAAAAATAGATAATGATGATTTTTTGAAACAAAAAGAAAATATTACCAGAACTGGTGGAGATAATATTTTGGGGATAAAACAATTTGATGATAAAAAATTAGAAACATTGCTTAGTAATGATAAGGCAGTAAATAATTTAGTAGAACAAATTAAAGAAATTGTTGAAAATAAAAATTTTGATGGAGTGAATGTTGATTTTGAATATCAGAATGATCCGACGGCAATTTTGAATGAAAGTTTTTTTAGTTTTTTGAAAAAACTTAAATTGGCTGGGGTTGGAAAAATAAGTGTTGATGTATTTGTGAATACTATTAATAAAGGGAACCAAAAAGATTTAATAAATTTATTAGGAGAAATTGATGAATTGATAATAATGGCTTATGACTTTCATAGACCAGGAGTGAATTATGCTGGTGCTGTGGCACCGATTAATGCCCCTATAGGGGAAAGAAGTATTTTAGAATTAGTTAAAAATATTACAAATATTCAACTTGATAAAAATAAAATTATTTTGGCTTATCCCCTTTATGGTTATGAATGGAAAACTTATACCAGTGATTTTGGTTCGCAAATTAAAAGAGGTTGGTATCAAATGTCGAGTTGGCAGAGAACGAAAAAGATTTTAGATGGGCAGACACAGGGGTCTACCCTTACAATAAATTGGGACGAAATATCGATGACACCGTGGTTGGTTTTTGAGGAAGATGGAGATATTCATCAGATTTATTATGAGAATGAAAAAAGTTTAAGAATAAAAATAAAATTAGCTGAAGATAATAAATTTAAAGGAGTTGGTTTTTGGGCGTTGGGCTACGAAGGAGAAGAAATTTTGTTTTAAAAAATTAGTTATACTTATCTTGTGTCATTAACTTATAAACATCACTTACCAACCCTCATTCTTATCTCTCTTCTTGCCTTGTCTTTACCACTTCTGACTAGTCTAGT
>Ga0209340_1000664_pt1 | contig 33273 bp, 30 predicted proteins | sample EPASupsiteSAE323_FD_187266 | JGI IMG/M metagenome (GOLD analysis project Ga0209340, IMG submission 187266) | Bioremediated contaminated groundwater from EPA Superfund site, New Mexico - Sample SAE3-23 (SPAdes) (version 2) | ecosystem: Environmental > Aquatic > Deep subsurface > Groundwater >... | reverse complement strand
CAAGTCCAAACCGTTCCGTCCGCTTTCAATGCCATTAAATGATATTCTCCTGCCGCTATTGACACAACTCCAGTCAAGCCCTGTACTTGAACTCGCGTATAACTAGGAGTCGTCGAATTATTTCCTAATTGACCATGACCATTATATCCCCAGGTCCATACCGTTCCATCCGATTTTAAAGCTATAGATGTATAATACCCTGTTTCTGCTACTTGAACATAAGTATCTTCCGGAAGAAGCTTTTTGAATAATAAACAATTGTATACCTTTACCGGAGTATTCCTTTGCTCTAGTGTGTTATCTCCCAACTGCCCAAATCCATTCCATCCCCATGTCCATACAGATCCATCACTCTTTAATGCTATTGTGTGGTTTGCTCCTCCTGCTATTGAAATTGCTCCGGTCATTCCGCTTATTTGTACAGCCGTAGTACTATATTCTCCAGTCCCACCAGTCCCATTTCCTAATTGACCATAATAATTATTTCCCCATGCCCATACTGTTCCATCTTCCTTTAAAGCTATTGTATGGTATTCCCCTGCTGCAATTGCTGTAACTCCGGTCATATTCTGCACCTGTACCGGAATATTTCTCTGAAATGTAGTACCATCTCCCAATTGTCCCTTGTCATTATTTCCCCACGCCCATACTGTTCCATCTTCCTTTAAGGCTACTGTATGATTAGCTCCTGTTGATATTGCAACAACCCCACTCAAATCACCTACCTGTATCGGCACATCACTCTGGGTACCAGAACCATCTCCTAATTGCCCCTTATCATTATTTCCCCATGTCCATACTGTTTTATCTGACTTCAACGCTGCAGTAAAAGATTGTCCTGCCGCTATTGCAGCTATTTCAGATACACCCGTTAACTTTGTTGGCACCTTCTTTTGTACTTCTGTACCATCTCCCAACTGACCATTTAAATTATTTCCCCATGTCCATACCTCTCCAGCAGATGTTACTGCTGCTGTATGGGTTTGTCCTGCCGCTATTGCAACAGCATTAGTCAAACCGGTTGCCTGTACCGGTATATTTTTTTGGACTAATAAATTATTCCCTAATCGTCCATTTTCACCATTTCCCCATGACCATACAGTTCCATCTGACTTTAATGCTACCGAATGATACTCTCCTGCCGCAACTGCCGCAACTCCAGTCAAAGATAATGTTCCATCCGAACTTTTTACCTGTCCCAGTGTATTCTTTTGATTAGTTGAGTTATCTCCCAGCTGACCGTTGTTATTACGCCCCCACGTCCATACTGTTCCATCTGTCTTTAATACAACTGTATGATAGCCCCCTCCGGCAATCTGTTTTGTCATACTGCCCCCCGGAGTCAAAATTCTTAATAAATCCAACCCAGGCACCTGTACCGGTATATTTCTTTGTATTGTAGTGCCGTCTCCCAACTGACCGCTGTCATTATTTCCCCATGTCCATACTGTTCCATCTGACTTTAATGCTACTGAATGATATGCTCCTCCTCCGATTGCACTCACGCTGCTTAAACTACTTACCTGAACTGGTGCATTTTTTTGAATTACAGAGCTATCTCCTATCTGACCATAACCATTGTATCCCCATGCCCATATCGTTCCATCTGATTTTAAGGCTATTGTGTGATTTGTTCCTGCCCTTACTGCCGTAATTCCCGTTAAATTGCTAACTTCAACTGGCACAAGTTGATCGACCCCCGTATTGTCTCCCAATTGACCATAACCATTGCTTCCCCATGTCCATACTGTCCCACCTGTTTTTAACGCTACTGTATGATTTCCTCCTGCTGAAATCGATGAAACTTCAGTCAAGCCACTTATCTGAACTGGTATTCTGCTATCAGTAGTGGTATTGTTTCCTATCTGACCACTGCCATTATATCCCCAAGTCCATACCGTTCCATCTGTTTTTACTACTGCTGTATGATATAAGCCTGCTGATACTTCTACCACTTCAGTAACACCAGTTACTTCCACTGGCACTTTACTGTTCGTATCAGAATCATTACCCAATTGTCCATTACCATTATATCCCCAGGTCCATACCTTTCCATCACTCTTTAAGGCTACTGAATGATATGCTCCTCCTGCTATTGCATTAACTCCAGTCAACCCGCTTACCCGAACTGGTATATTACTACTGGTCTCAGTATTATTGCCCAATTGTCCGTTACCATTATATCCCCATGCCCATACCGTTCCATCTGATTTTAAGGCTATTGTGTGATTTGCACCAGCCGCTATTGACACAACATCAGTCAAGCCTTTTACTTGCACTGGTGCTTTGCTATCAATCTCGGTGCCATTTCCAAGTTGACCATTTGCATTGCCCCCCCACGCCCATACCGTTCCATTTACCTTTAAGGCAACTGTATGAAATTGTCCTGCAGCTATTTGCTTATTTGTTGCAGGATTTCCTCCACCTTCTGCCATAACAGGTATTGCCAACTGGCAGAATATTAGCGTAAAAGTCAATAGCCATGCTAAAAATCTTTTGGATGAGGATTTATTCATTTTTAAAAACATCCTTTCTTTCTACATTAAATTCAGGAGAATATTAGATTTTATTAAAATAAAAAAAATACTTTTATGCCAAAATACAACATTATGATTTTATTTTAGCATTTTGGGAAGCTTTATTCAATCATTGAAAAAAAAGCAAAATATTGGATGTTAATACAAGTTATCCAAGCTTTTGCTTTCTTCCGATACAATCTATTTCTTTATTCAAGTTGAGAATCATATGAAAATTATATATAAATTGATTCTTCTTTATGCAAACCCATTCTCTGATAAAAAACTAATATCCAAGCTTTTTTTTTCAGAAAGGTTTTTACCTTCACTAACAACTAACTTCTCAATATATTTTCCTACAATGTCACATTCAATATTAACCGTATCTCCAACCTTCTTTTCACCGAGTATCGTATTATCAAATGTAGCCGGTATCAGTGAAACGCTGCAAGAACTAACATCAACTTCCGCGACTGTAAGACTGATTCCATCAACTGCCACAGAACCCTTAACAACTATGTACCTTAAAATCTCCGGAGTCAGCTGAAAAGCCATCCAGACTGCATTTTGTTCTTTCCGGATTCCCTTTATCGTCCCAGTACCATCAATATGACCAGTAACAATATGACCACCAAGTCTATCACCCAGTCTAAGTGCAGGTTCAATATTCACCTTTGCAGAAGATTTTATGTTAGCCAAGCTTGTTCTTCTCATTGTTTCTGGCATAACATCCGCCTCAAACCAATTATCTCCCATATTACAAACGGTTAGGCATACTCCATTTACCGCTATGCTCTCTCCAAGCTTGACATCCTTCATTATTATAGGGCACTCAATCTTTAGTTTGTTAACATTTCCTACAAAATTTACTGATTTAACTCTTCCCAATTCCTGAATAATACCTGTAAACATCCTTCCTCTATTCCTTTCTCAAATTCTACATCAACAAGACCTATCATTACATATTATATCATTATGATGAAAAAAGTTTTTAAATCTATTAAGATTATGAGAAATTTCGCTTCTTTTCATAATTCATTTATTTTATCTCAATTAGCCTTTTCCCATAGAAAAACATCATTAATATCGCTGCAATCAACGACATGCCTGCTCCAAAATAAAACGGTGCACTTGAATTTACTTTATCATACAAAACTCCTGCTATTAGACTTGCAGGAAGAAGTGTTATTCCAAGAACAGCATTGTATAACCCCAGTCCGGTTCCTCTTTTATCCGAATCTATTAAATCCGAAACAAGCGCCTTTTGAATCCCATCAGTTGAAGCGCTGTAAATTCCATATAAGGCAAATAAGGTTATAATAACAAAATGCATGCTGTATGCTCCAAAGCAAAAATAAATAGCCGAATACAAAAAATAGCCAAAAATAATTAGTCTTTCTCTTCCGATTTTGTCCGAAAGCATTCCCATAGGTATTGCAAAGATTACTGACACAACATTAAAAACCAAATACAGTAAAGGAATATAAATGTCACTGAACCCTGAATCTTTTGCCTTAACAAGCAAAAGTGCATCAGTTGAATTTCCTAAAGTAAATATAAAGGCAATAAAAAGAAATGCGTAAAATCTTTTTGAAAAATCCCTGAAAACAATCTTCTCAGGTAGATTTTCTTTTGTTTTTTTTGCTTCCTTAATGAATGATAGGATTACTATGACTCCTAAAACAGCAGGTATTGCAGCTAATAAAAAAACCAATCTGTAATTATTAGCAAAAGCTACCATAACCCAGATGGCAAGAAGAGGTCCGATTATTGCGCCTGCATTATCCATTGCCTTATGAAATCCAAAATTCTTACCTGTTTTCTTTCCATCGGTTGAACCAGCAATTAGACTATCTCTAGGTGCAGTTCTTATTCCCTTCCCAACCCTTTCAATAAATCTAAGATATAAAATCTGAAGTGGGCTTACAACCAGTGAATAAATCGGTGTAATCAACGCAGTAATTAGATATCCAAACATCATAAAAGGTTTGTTTTTGCCTATTTTATCGCTCCACCATCCCGAAATTGCCTTGAGAACCGAAGCTGTACTTTCTGCAATTCCCTCAATTAACGAAAGCTCGGTTTTAGAAGCACCTATTGAAAGCAAAAACAGAGGCATAACCGCATAGACCATCTTTGTTGAAGTATCAGTCAGAAAACTGGTTAGCCCTGCAAAAAAAACGTTGGGTTCCATTCCACAAATCTTTTTTCTGTTCTCAGTATCCAAAAACAAAATTCCCCTTAGATGGTAATATCATTATCTCTTGTTTCAAGAGCTTCAGTCTCGCCTTTTTTTTCACCCGGCTCAATATGAATGTTCACATTAGTATGCTTTAATGCATTCTCTAAATCCATTTCAATACGTTCACTCAAAGCGTGAGCTTCTTTTACAGTCAGTTCCTCTTGCACCGTCATATGAAAATCAATGTACTTCATGTTTCCAGATTTTCTGGTTCTCAACATATGGTAATCAAGTATTTCATTATCGTATTTTTCCATAACGGCTTTTATCTGCCCCTCATCTTCCACTGGCAAGCTTGAGTCCATTAGCGGTAAAAATGCATTTCTGCAAAGAACCCAAGATTCTTTTATTATCAAACATGCAACAGCAATTGCTACTATTGGGTCAAGTATACTTATTCCCGTTATAGCAATCAATAATAACCCCAGACCAACTCCCAAAGAAGTATATACATCAGTTTTCAAGTGAAGTGCATCAGCTTCTAATGCAATTGAATCTTCTTCCTTTGCAACCTTATATAATTTACCGGCGACTATAGTATTTACCAAGGCAGAAAGCAACATTACTCCTACTGCAACCCAGGTATCTTCAATCTTGGTAGGATGAAGTAACTTTTTAATAGCTTCCTGTATTATTAGAAAGGCTGCAATAAAAATTAATAACCCTTCAATCAATCCCGAAAAGTTCTCAGCCTTGCCATGACCGTAAGGATGCTCTTTATCTGCAGGTTTGCCCGATATATTAACAGAAATAAATGCAATAATTGAAGCTAATAGATCCATGCTGGAATGTATTGCCTCAGAGACTATACTAACAGACCCACTTAATATTCCTGCTATAATTTTTGCAATTATCAAGCAGGTATTTGATATTATTGAAAGCATTGCTACTTTAACCTTGCTGCTAGTGCTATTCAACTCAACCCATCCTCTCATAATAATTTTCATACGACAAATTTGATACTAAAAAACCTGTGAAACCATAATCTAAAATTATAGTCCCACAGGTTTACCCTGCTGCTGATTATCAGCCCAGCCCCACCGGTTACCCGATCGCCTGCTCTAAACATACCATATTTTATTATTTAATATATTAATTGATTCATGTATTTGTGTCAAGCAGTAAAATTTTTACTATCTCCCCCTTGAATCTGCCTGCCTTTCTCTTGAATGCTGTACAAACTCATACATCATTGACTTGGTTTTTTCTTCCACCTTGCTTAGTTCAGTATTTACTTGCTTGTCTTGAAGTATTTCTTTTTCATGTTGCAACAAAGCAAAATAATAAACCAAATACCAATATGCAATTTGCCCCTTTTCAAAAAACTTTTCTTTTTCTTTTATGTTTTGTAATTCGTCAATTGAGATTTTTTCAGGTTCATCCTCTCTAGTAAGCGGCATTGGATTTTTTAGAAAATCTTCAACAATCTTCAAATGTTCAGGTTCAAAGAATTTATCCTCTTCCAATAGTTTTTTTCTATCAAGAGTTATTCTTTGTTTGTCTTGTATCTCACTAAACACCTTTGAGCCTTTCATTATAACTGCGGTAAGAAATACTTCAACCATTTTTAAATCAAAAAAATTAGAAATTGCTTCATAGCAGTTTGGGTAATTCTTTTCCAGACTAAAAACAATTCCCCCTATTTTATTATATATATCAAGAGTATTCTGCCAACGTTCCAAATCTTTCGCTTCAACAACTCCAATTCCTGTATAACGCCCCTCAAACTTTACATACTTTGAAATAAGGCTCTCAAGTTTATCTACTCCTACTTCAGGCTCCATCCTTGAAAACTCGGTTCCAAAAAATCTTACCAGCTGATTTGCGCGTTCACTTGTATTCATATTTTATTCTCACCAAACCTTTATTTACACAATATTAAATAACTCATCAAATCTTTTTTCGAGCTCTTCATCACTTATTTCCTGTTCTTTATTATTTGTAGTAGCAGCATCGTACGGGTTGAAAATTCTCCACTCAGGTCTGCTATCAGCCTTAATTTCGTTATGATGAATTTTTGTTGCAACAGATTGGTTATATCCTGGATGCTGTGCAATATCAAACTTTTTACATTTTATTGGGTTGACACCCTTTATCATAATAATCTCAGTCCACAAATCAAGCCTTTTTAATTCATCAACTGTCATGAGAGTTCTTGCCATTGATTGTTCACCGCTAGTCATTGAATAACTCCCAGATGAACTGCCTCCGCTAAACACACTGCCTAACAATCCTCTGAATGGTGTATTATATGATTCGGTCTTTTTGATAATTGTTGCCTCACCAAGACTCTTAGATATGTATTCACATGTTTTGAGCGCTTGGCTTCCCAAAAACAACTGGGTGTCACAGTTTGAAATTATATTCTCATGTATATCTTTATAAAGATCAATAAGCTGATCCAAGCTCTGTAAAATTATGCTTATATTTATCTTTCTGCTTCGGCTTGTACTGATTTTTTGATTAAAATCTGGAATTCTTCCCGTATTTGCAAACTCGTCAAGCAGGAAGAACACTTGCTTATCCAAGGAACCTCCATTCTTGTCCGCAACATCATAAAGTCTTTGCAATATCTGACCAAAAAACATTGTTGCCAAAAAGTTAAACGTACTGTGACTATCAGGAGTAATGCAATATATTGCTGTATTTTTTCTCCCAAGAGCTTCTATATCTATAGTATTTGTGCTCATAAGCCCAGCTATCTCTGGCGTATCAAAAGGATTCAATCTTGTTGCCAATCCAACCAAAACCCCTGCTCTGGTCTTATCAACGGCAAGCCTAAAGGTTTCATAGTTTTTTCTTCCCATATGATCAAAAGGAAGTTCCATAAACATATTATCCATCAGGTCAAAGTCAGCACCTGCACGAACAAGTGCAAGGCAGCTTGCAAGAGACTGTTCTTCTGGCGGGCATTTTGAACATATATAGTAAATACAGGATTTAAGAAGTGCCTTTTCCGCCAGTGGCCAGAATGGGTCTTCGGATTTCGCACCTGCATTGGTATTGTCTATTATTGAATCTGCAATTATATCTACATCGATATTGGTTTTTACATGTGCAAGAGGATTATAATTATCACTACAATCAGGATTTACAAGGTTTAAAACCTTAACATCATAACCATTTGCCTTTAAAAAGCCTGCCGTTGTATCGTAAAGCTCTCCTTTTGGGTCTGTTATTACATACGAACCAAGCATATTCAAAATATTAGGCATAACATAGCCTCTTGATTTTCTAGAACCAGCTCCACCAAATATCAGAACATTTTTATTGATTTTCCTACTGTCTATATCAAGATACTTATTTACTCCAAGAAGCAATCCTTTGACCTTGTTTAGTATCTCATATTCTTCTCCCTTTGCCCAAGAACTTGAACCATGTTCTATGTTCTCATACTCTCTTTTGTTGAAATTCAATTTTATTTCAGTAAAGACAAATAAACCAAATAATAAAAGGAAAGCAAGCTTTGAATATTCAAAGTACGCTTTCCTTACTTCTTTATTTTTAAATACCTTTCCTATATTGTCAAATGGTTTAGATAGATTGGCAATAGTCCTCTCTTGAAAAGTAACAACATAATCCAATCCAGACAATTTTTTTTCCGCAGGCAATTTATTATTATCTTCCTGAATAGAAAAGCTTGCAACTGCCATACAGGATGTTATGTATACGCAAATTATTAAGATTACAACCGCATAAATAATAAGTCTTTTTTGTAGCTCTTTGGATATCTTGGGCATAGTCTATCCTTTTTCCTCCTTAGTATTTATTAATTATACTATCTATCATTTTCCGGTCCACTTTTATCTTTTCCATCAATTCCACGTTGCTCACGTTGTGCTTTTAACTTTTCTGCACTTAATGGTCCTCGTATTTCAGCAGTAGAAGCAATTTGCTGACTGGTATTCGAGAAAATAGTAGCTTTGGGACTAAACTCAGGTTCTTTTGGCTTTTCAACTCGATCTGTTTCTATAGTCTGAGTATTAACTGGCTCTGCCTTAACTTGCCCTTCTTGAATCGGCTCTTGTCCAGCACGTATCTCCTCAGGGATTGCTTCTATATTTTCTTGTCCTAAACTTTCCTGCTCTTGACCTCTCTCTTGCTGAATAGAAATATATTTAGGGTTTAATTCGATATCTCCTATATCTTGTATATCCGTAATTGCGTGAACATCAGTAAAAGCCTCTAAACCTGGCTGCTGTGCGTCTACCTCTGCAGCATATGCAAGCATTTGCCCCTTTTCTAAAGCTTTTTGATCATAACCTAATCCCAATGTCATTCCTTCCACCCAATAACCTTTTTCGCCCGGCTTTTTACTCATAATAATCCCCCCCAAGTCTACTACTCCTTATTTATTATGACTGGTTTAATCTCTTCTCCAAAATTGTCAGGATTAAGAGAGAAAAACAAAACAGGATTATCAATCGGTACTTTATGTAAATATTTTTGTGTTACTTGTGCCATGTTTTTGTTTCCATAATATTTTAAAGGTTTTCCGATAACCTTTAAGCTATTATCTTCAATCATTCCTACAGTTAATGTAATACATAATTCCTCTTTATTTATTGTAACAATCGTTGCCCTCTCCATCTTATTTGGAGTCATAAACGTTTTAACTTTCTGTCCTGATTTTGCTATATGCTCATCATAAGGAAGTTTTTTAAACCCTCCATCCCTCCATGCATAAACAATCGTATTTTCTTCGGGCTCATCCATTATAACCAGTGTATTAATACTGGCATGTGCAAATCCTAAGCCTGTTATTGTACTGTTTTGATTACTATTTTCCATAAAAAGCTCTCCTTTTCAAGAGGAAAGTATATTGGAGAAATTAAAGAATGTATATCAAGATTTCATCATTAGAATACAAAATATCCTTTTACCTATGATTATATTATATAACAAAAAGAAATTTTTGTCATTAAAAAAAACAAACCTTGAGCTTTACGTATAACTACTCAAGGTATTATTTCCATATTTATTTATTAATTACTGTGAGTTCTACATATCCTTTGAATCTATAATATTGCGCGTGACCTTTTGTGCAATAGCCTCAATCGTTTTCTGAACTTCTTGAGAGGGCAATGGAAAATTCTCTGCTTCAACATGTCCTTCGGAAAAGAAAATAATATTTCCTTTGTTGTTTTCCTCAAAAGAATCACATGTTTTACTAGAATTTCCGGCTAAAATCAATGGTTCTTCTGTCAAAGAAACTTTCTGATAATCGAAAAAATCTGGCTCTTTTAGTTGCTTAACAACTGCATCACTTGTGTATAATTCTTCTTCAAATGTCTTCAAAGAATGATGATTAAGTATACTTTGAAAAGAATTTCCGTAGATTTTCATCAGTTTGTTGTAAACCGCTTTTCTATTGGCAAATTTCACAGGCATCACCTCCCGTAAATATTTAATGCTTACATCAAAAAAATCACATTGGCAGCATATCTATCAATAATATTATACCATACGGCAATTGCTTTTCCAAGGGTTTTAAAAACATTTGTAAAATATTAAAAGTCACCTCATGGCTTTTTTATTTATATACTAATCATAAAGAACGTTGAAGGAGGTTTATATGGACATAATGAAAGACTGCGCAGCAATGATGGGTTACAGCCCAAACGGGGATAGTGGAATGGAAATGCCTCAAATGGGCATGCCTATGGGTATGTCGAAAATGGGAATGCCTTTTGCAGACCCATACATGCAAAACCCAATGATGCACCTTGAATACATGTACATGTATTACAAGTATATGTGTAAGTACTTAGAATATATGGAAAAATGCAAGGAATACAACAAAAGAGAAGATTAAAAAATAAAAGATTTGATACGTGGGCAATCCTTTTTGATTGCCCTTTCCTATAAATAACATTGAATTTAATAAGAAACAATTTTGAAAAGGAATTTTATTCTCCATGAAAATAATTGAAGACAGTCTCAGCAGCTTTTGCATTCATAGTCTTTACTTTTAATAGCTCTTTTACCGTAGCTCCCTTAATTTTTTCAACTGAACCAAAATACTTTAACAGCTCTTTTTTTCGAGCAATACCAATCCCGTTTATTTCATCCAGTACAGAACCTATGGTTTCTCTAGTTCTAAGCTTTCTATGATAATCAACAGTAAAACGATGAACTTCTTCCTGCACTTCTGAAATCAGCTTCATAACTTGTGCGTTTTTCTTCAATTCAACTTCATTTCCAGCTTCAGTAACAAGACCTTTGGTCTTGTGTTTCCTATCCTTAACCATTCCTGCGCATGGTATATTGAGCCCCAATTCTCTTACCGCCCGGATTCCTGCTTTCAACTGATTAATTCCTCCATCAATCAAAATTATATCTGGAAGTTTCAAAAATCCTCTAGATTCTGCATCGTTTCCACTAGGATTTAATGCACGCCTCAATCTCCGGCTAATAACCTCATTTATACAAGCTATATCATCTTGTCCTTTTACGGTTTTAATCTTGAATCTCTTATACTGACTCTTATCCATCCTCCCATTCTCGAATACCACCATTGCACCAACAACAGCAGTTCCCGAAAGATTTGAAATATCATAAGCCTCAATTCGAGCAATAGAGACTTCTAGTTGGAGTATTTCCTTAAGCTGCATCAAAGACATCTCATAGCCTATTCCCTGTCTTTGAATCTCCAATTCTGCATTTCTTCTTGCTATCTCAAGAAGATTCCTCTTGTCTCCTTTTTGAGGAACCTTAATTTCTACATGTAAGTTCCTCTTCTCTGATAACCATTTCTCAACAACTTCTTTTTCTTCAATATCATTACTAATTAAAATCTTTCCAGGGACATAAATTACTAATGAATAAAACTGTTTAATAAATGATGAGACAATCTCTTCATCTTCTACTCCTGTCATTCCTTTGAACATAAAATTTTCACGACCTACTAATTTGCCATTTCTAACAAAGAAAATTTGTATGCACGCATCACCGACACCTCTCGCTAAACCGATTACATCTATGTCTGAATCAGTATCTCCTGCTTCTTCGGCAAACTGCTTTTGCATCAAGCTATTGGCACAATTAATCCTATCCCGAAGTATTGCAGCCTTTTCAAACTCCATATTTTCTGAAGCTTCCTTCATTTGCACCTCTAATTTTTCAACCACTCTCTTATGTTTACCATTTAAGAAATCACATATTTCATTAATTATTTCCCTGTATTCGTTAGCCTTGATATATCCTTGGCATGGTCCTAAACATTGATTAATATGAAAATTAAGGCATGGTCTTCTTTTGCCAACTTCTTTAGGCAAATCGTGGCTGCATGTCCTAAGCTGAAAGATTTTAGAAATCAGTGCAACAGTCTCCTTCACAGCGCCCGAATCTGCGTATGGGCCAAAGTATTCAGAGCCATCCTTTACAATCTTTCGGGTTACAAATATCTTTGGAAACTCTTCTTTCACTGTTACTTTTATATAAGGATAATTCTTATCATCCTTCATAAGCACATTGAACCTGGGTTTATGCTCTTTTATAAGATTACATTCCAAAATAAGCGCTTCCGTCTCCGAATTTGTTACTATATACTCAAACCTGTTTACCTTTGAAACCATATTTTTTATTCGTGGAGAAAGATTTGCTGTTTGCCTGAAATATTGACTGACACGATTTTTCAATATCGATGCTTTGCCAATATACAAGATGTTGTCATATACATCTCTCATTATATATACGCCGGGTTTTAACGGAAGTTTTTTTACTTCCTCCTTTATGTTGAACATACACAACCCCCGATATGCTTTTTAAGTATTTTATCATTTTTATGTATAAAGTGCAAAAAGCAAGAGACACTTCTGAAACACAACTTATGATGTGTTTCAAAAATGTCTCCCGTATATTTATAAATAATAAAATTTACTCAGTTTCAGCTGCAGCCTCATATTTTGATAGGATTGCCGTCTGAATTTTTTCTCTTGTTTCTGCATTTATAGGATGTGCAATGTCCTTGAATTCTCCTTCTGGAGTCTTTCTACTTGGCATTGCAATGAATAGGCCGTTTTGACTTTCAATAATCTTGATATCGTGTACTACGAATTCATTGTCAAAAGTTACTGAAACTACAGCCTTCATTCTGGATTCTGTGTTTATTTTCCTAATGCGGATATCTGTGATTTCCATAGCGCTACCACCCTTCGGTTATATTATGCTCACTATTATCTTCGATATTTTTTTTAAATTTCCTTCTTTTTCTAATAAAATTCTAACAAATTTTTGAAATTTTTTAATTTTTACCGTCATTAGTATAATCCTTTCTATATATCAGCTGAAAATTCTACCATTTGATTATTAATTCCTGAGTATTAGTTTTAATTAGTTTCAAAAAGAACAAGAGCGACCCTTCCAATATTACAAAATATTAAATAGAAAAATACATATAATAAATTTAAGTTTAGTCTTTACTTTTTTGATTGTCTTGGTAATATATACTTGTTAAGAGAATATAATTTCTATAATGTCACGAAAGTATAATGAATAGAGGTGTTAGTTTTGTTCTTAGACAGTTTGAAGAAAGATCAGAAAATACATATGATAGGCATTGGCGGAATTAGCATGAGCGGGCTTGCAGAAATTCTTATAAAATGGGGCTATAAGGTTAGTGGTTCCGACCTGACTCCATCACATATAACTGATAAACTTCAAAATTCGGGGGTTAAAGTTGGTATTCCTCATCAGGCAAATAACGTCGATGATGCTGATGCTGTTGTTTATACGGCAGCTGTAAAAGCTGATAATCCAGAAATTATTAGAGCAAAGGAATTACATCTTCCTTTGGTAGACCGAGCAACTCTTCTAGGGGAGATAACAGGTATTTATCAAAAAACCATAGCAGTTTCAGGTACCCATGGAAAAACCACTACCACTTCCATGATTGCAGCAACCTTGACTGAAGCTGGTACAGATCCTACAGTACTTGTTGGAGGCGAGCTTTCTTCAATCGGAGGGAACTATAGAATAGGAAGCAGTGATTTTCTTGTAACCGAAGCTTGCGAATACGTTGAAAGCTTTCTTAAATTTCATCCTGAGTGCGGAATTATTCTTAATATCGAAATGGATCATCTTGATTTTTTCAAAGATATCGAACATATTAAATCTTCTTTTTCGAAGTTTGGGAATAAGGTTTCACCCTCAGGAACTGTTATAGGAAATTTTGATGATGGAAATATAATAGATATTTTTAAAGATATTGACAGGGATAAAATCTCCTTTGGAATAACCAACCCTGCTGACTGGAAAGCAGAGAACATCCTTTTCAACGCAAGAGGCTGTGCAGGATTCTCAGCGTATCATAACGGTTCATGCATTGGGGATGTTCAACTTTCAATCCCTGGAAGGCATAATGTATATAATGCGCTCGCTTGTATTGCAGCTTGTTCATATTATGGAATTGAATTTAAAAAAATCAGGGCTTCACTTGAAAGATTCACAGGTGCAAAAAGAAGATTCGAATATATTGGTGAAACAAACGGCATCAGAATTGTTGATGATTATGCACACCATCCGTCTGAGGTTAAAGCAACTCTGGATGCTGCTTCAAAACAAAATCCAAATTCTCTTTGGTGCATATTCCAACCGCATACATTTACCCGAACCAAATCACTCCTAGATGAATTTGCAACCGCCTTTGGTGCAGCCAATCATGTTATAATAACAGATATCTATGCAGCTAGGGAAAATAATACCGGTGAAATTCATTCAAAAGACCTTGTAGATGCAATAAACAAAGAAACCTCAAATGCTGTGTATGCTTATAGCTTTGAGGAAGCAGTAAAACTAATTCGGGGCGGAGCAAAATTTGGAGATTTGGTCATTACAATGGGCGCTGGTAATATATTTAAGGTTGGAGAAATGATATTGGAAAAATAGATTTTAGATCAGAAAAGGGAAGGGGTTCATTTACAACCCTTCCCTTTTTCGGTTTGATAACAGCCGAAGCTTTTGTTAATAATTTCATCATGCTCGCTAATCATGGCTATAGCATTCTGAATCGTTGCTTTATCGTCAGTAAAAATATTCTGAATATGATACTCATTTCCCGTGTTATCTTTTCGAATGTTCCAATGTAATAATTTTATGCATCTTGAACTTAAAATTACCACTTTCCATTTGTCATAAAGTGACCTTAACAGAATTTCTCGTCCCCAAATCTCGCCAGTCGTTCTGATTTGCGGAAATTCTTTCAGTACTTGTTCTATTTCCATCCTTAACATCACTGTAGAATTGTATTTAATCTTTTCTTCCAACTGTTCACGTGTGTCATAATAGACAACTTTTTTTGCTTCTGGCAGCAATTCCGCATATTCGTTTTCGCAGCAATCCAAATCAGCAAATAAATTCTCCACATTACTTATTAGAAAAGGTTTTTGTTCATAATCCAACTCTCCATATTCTATCAATTCCCGAAACAAATGATGTGCTCTTACAGTCCTTGCAATATCATCATGCTCTAAACTTTCAATGTCGCCAAAGTCAGCTCTTAACAAAGCATCTACGCTTGTACTAACCCTTTTGCTGCCAAGCTCGTTTATTTTCTTTCTATCATATCCGCACATTTTTACAAGCACATACATCATTTCTATTTTTCTGTGGATAAGAGAGTAATCTTTAAGATCATTCAGTATTTCTGCAAGAAAAGCCGCATACTCCTTCCCATTTGGATGTTTTTTACCCGCCAGCTCACAAAGCAGTTGGCATACAAGTTCTCTGTCATAGAAATGCGAATCAAAATCCTCAAAACAATCTTCTATTGACCTTGTAGATTTTTCTTCTTTCATTTTAATTTTAATAATCTTAGATAATTCAGGGTCAATACTCTCAAGTTCCATTATATCCAGAATGAATTGACCACTTCTAATCCTAAGCATGTTACAGCTGCACTTCATTGCATAATCGAAATTACCATCAAAGATTAGTATATACTGCGCAACTGCAATAGGTCTTTTTCTATCGTCCATCAAAAATATTCCATTTTTTCACCACCTTTTCACATCTTTTTTATAATACATCCGCACTAGGTATTAACCCTACATAGCACTAAATTTCGAACGCGTCAATATTGTTTGAACCAGTTCATTTTTTAAAAATAAAGTTTAGAACATTTTATACTATTAAACTCTTTTATGTCAATCAATAAAATCATTGGGACGCATTGCAGATTTGAAGAATATTAATATATGCCCAATCATTAACCATAAAAAGGTGTTTATATTACACCAATGCAAACATAATCTCCCCTTCTGCCGCAGTCTTTCCATCAACGGTCGCAATAACCTTTGCCTTACCAATACCCCTTTTAAAAACTAGCATTTCTGCTTCTAGTCTAAGCGTATCTCCGGGAAACACCTGTTTGCGGAATCTCATATCATTAATACCAGTAAAAACACCTAGCTTACCCTTATTCTCCTCAAGTGATAATATTGCTACGCATCCAACCTGAGCAAGTGCTTCAAGAATCAGCACCCCTGGCATTATTGGATTGCCCGGGAAATGCCCCTGAAAAAACGGTTCATTTACGGTAACGTTCTTTATTCCTACTGCCTTTTTCCCCGGTTCAATCTCTTCTATCCTATCAATCAGAAGGAATGGATACCTGTGAGGAATTATTTTTTGAATCTCCATATTATTAAGCATTTTTATCCTCCAATATTTTAAAGTTTTTTTAACGAGCACGATTACTAATGCATCCTTTGTTTATTCTAATAGCACATTAATTTTGATTTTTCACTACATTATTAGAATATAATTTTATTTTATTTTGTCAAGCATATAATCTATTTAATCTAATCATGCAAGTAAAAAAACAGTAAAAAAATAATAGCCGCCTTTGCAGCCATTATAGTATCTTTCACTATTTGTCCTTAGTAGTTTCTCCCTTAGGTTTATTCTGGGCTTCTCCTGATGGGACATAAGCATTATTCATACCCTTTGACAAGCTTTTGTAAAGCATATCTGCAAGCCCCATCCCCCGACCTTTGGTCATTTCTTCAGAAATCTTTTCATAGTACATTCCTTCAAATGTCTCTTTAGCAAAACTATTTTCTATCAAATCAGATTTAGGTATAGTAGCCCTCATCTGCTTAAACATCATATTAAGCATTATCTGCTCAAAGTCCTTACAGACTTTTTTTAACTGTTTCTCGTCTTTTTCGCTGTAAGCCTTTTTCAGAGCACTCTCAAACTCATTTCTTTTCACCTGATTTTTAGCATTATCAACCGAGAAATCAACCATATTATTATTTATTCCACCAATAGAATTTGCACCCATAAAAATCTCCTGAATTCGTTAGCCTCATTAGATTGCTTAGTATTACAAAAATTGCTAGAAGCAAGTAGAACAAGGAAACCAAAATTGCAAAAGCGGAGCATATATATAAATATGTGAGCATTTTGCAATTGCAGGTTGACACAGTTATACGCCGCTTATCGCATTTTTTTAGCCTCTTCTTAAGTTATTAGCCATACCCAGCATCTCATCTGCACTCTGTATTGACTTCGAATTTATCTCATAGGCTCTTTGCGCCATAATTAATTTTACCATTTCTTCAACTACCTGTACATTGGAAGATTCTAAAAATCCTTGCTGAACTGTACTTTTTATTACAGATTCGTCCCGTGAAACAGGCTGACCTGAAGCTGAAGTTGCTGCCAACATATTGTTTCCCAAGCTTTCTAAACCAGCTGGATTTATAAAGCTTACCATTCCAATCTTCTGCCCCATTGACTGAGGGGTACCATTTTCATCAAGATACATGAGTTCTCCCAAACTTGACACACTTAATTTGGTTACATCTGTAGTCAAAAATATCTCGCTTCCCGAATCATCTAGAACAGGATCACCATTTGAACTAACAAGCTTTGTTCCTTCATCACTAACACTCACTTTGAAACTGCCATCCTTAGAGTATATTGGAGCATCTTGAACACTTTTAAATACAAAGAAGCCTGGACCATCTATAACAAAATCCAGAGGATTTTCTGTTTTATCAAAATTACCAGGTGTATAGCTTTTAACAGTTGCAACTGGATATGCGCCATGCCCAACTTGCAGATTTACCGGTTTCCCTTCACCATTGTAACTATATGCATTATTTATCTTTTCATATATTAAATCCTTAAATTCAACTCTTTCTTTTTTATATCCCGTTGTATTGACGTTTGCAAGGTTATTGGCGATAACATCAACATTCATCTGCTGTCCTGTCATTCCAAGTCCTGCCGTCCAGAGCGCTCTCATCATAGCGTTTTTCCTCCATTATTGCTATTTTACACTAATATTGCCTTTGGGTTTTTAACTGTTAACTGTAAGCTGTAAACCGCTAACTATATGTCATCGTAAGCTTGCAATATCATTTACCGCCCTTCCTAGTGTATCATCATGAACCTTTAACATCTTTTGGTTAGCTTCATAAGCCCTTACAACTGTAATCATATCAATCATTTCTTTTATTGAATTCACGTTTGAGCCTTCAACAGATCCTTGTACTACTTTCCCTTCAAAAGGCTTTTCTTCTGCCTCACCTTCTACTGTAACAAGATTACTTCCAGCTTTTCTAAGCAGATTTGTATCCTTAAATGTCTTGATTTTCAATTTTCCAATCATTTCACTGTTCTCTAAAACTTCGCCTTTATCAGTAATCTTAAAATCCTGACTTTGCAAAATAATCGGTCCATCTTCTCCTAATACAGTATATCCTTCTCTAGTAATAAGTTGCCCCGTTGAATCAAGGCTAAAAGCTCCGTCGCGGGTATATTTCTCTGTTTTTTCTGAATCTTCTGGAACTTCAACAGTAAAAAAAGAATTATCGCTTGCAGATAAAGCAACATCAGTACTATTACCTGTATTAATCAGATTTCCTTGACTGTAATCTGTATGAATTTGACCAATATCCGTAGAAAGCTCCATACTTCCAACTTCTCCCGAAGGATTTGATGGAACATAATAATCATTTATTCTATTAACCAAAATGGAATTGAAAGAATTGAAGACAGCCGAATCCTTCTTATAACCATTTGTATTTAAATTAGCAAGATTGTTAGAAATGGTATCCATCTTTTTTTCCTGAACCTGCAATCCCATACCTACTGTATATATGCCTCTTAACATAAATGCCTCCAAATGGAATTATGATAACTTATCTCTCTAATATTATCGACTTATTTATACTAAAACTTAATACATAAAGTAATACGAATCTCAAAATAAAAATTCGGGATGATATGAATCATCCCGAATTTTCGCAACCATAACTACTAAAACCAATCAGCAATCGCACTGACAATACCATTTCTTCTGTTCATTATATTCCTACTCGTTCTGGTAATTCTTCTTCTCATCTTGTTTGCTTGTCCCCTATTCATAACTCCAACTGTTGCACCTATTATCCCTCCAACTATTAATCCACTTGTAAATCTACTGCTTCTAAACATCATTTTAATCACTCCTTTGCAAATTTTTAGTAATTACTTCTTCATGTATCGAAAATATTTGTTTAATTCCTTTTTTAACATCCACAAATTCTTCTACCGATTCTTTTCCAACAAATAAACCTTCTTCTTTTAGTACGGTTTTTCCAAGAACAGGTATAATCTTTCGTCCCTCTATAAGGTCTTCTACTATTCCGTCTGTTAAATGAAAAGCTTCTACGGAACCAATTTGAAAATCCATAAATATATCACATATATATCCAACTTCATTTCCAATATAATCAAATACCTTTTTCATAATTAATTCTTTGCCACATACAAATCTTTTGTCTTTACTCCTGCTTTTATCCCAATTCTTCATGCTCATGTAGTCCTGAATAATGATTTTATCTTCAAGCAGTTTGATATCTGACATCTCAACAAATTTTCGTTTTTTGCCAATTTCAATAATTATAAAACCCGCAACAATATTTCTGTTAATTTCAAAAACAATCTCATGAACTATTCCTGATTTTTTCCCCTCATTAAGTATCAACAAGGGTAAACCAATAATTTTGTTATAACTTACCACTTTCTTCTCCTAAAAATATTCTTTATTAGTATTATGTCAAAATTGAATTTATTAATTCTTTATATAAAGTAGTAGTTAATGGATAGATAAACATATAATGTATCAAAAAAATACGCTATTTGGTTAGCGTATTTTTTTGATACATTATTCTAGCTTTTTCAAGAAATCCGAGACAAATTTCGGTGGAAAAATTTCTTGCTCAATCATATCAGTAATCTTTTTTGAATTTTTTAGTGACATCTCATACTGCCTATTGTTTATATAGCCTTTTTCCAATGACTCTTCAAGCTCATCCAGGTCAAGAACAACATAGCTTCCATCAGGAAAAACCTTAACATCCAGAAGAAGATCAATTAAAGTTATAGAATTGTTGACCTCATCCGTTTCAGCTTCAATAATATCAATATACCAGAACAAAAATTCTTTATTTTTTCCATAAAAGAATCCTATTTTATAACCTTCTGATAGGAACGCAAATGATATTCCCCCTGAAAAATCACTTCGCACATGAATTGGCTTCCACTCAGTTACAAGAATCTTACCATCATAATAAAGCCTTTCATCTCCTGAAATATCTATTATCTCATCCGGTATATATCTTTTCCTATATATTTTTGGATTCAACCATGTTCCCTCCGTATTCTCGTAAAATTCTATACTATTAAAAATTGATTTCTCTTGCACGAAAATGATACCATAAAAAACTATAAACATCCATTGACGGGTTCTGTTATTTTATAATAGAATTAATCTATCATTTTTATATTAGGGAGGAATCTCAATGGCTGTAGTTACTCCTTTTAAAGGAATCAGATATAATATCGAAAAGATAGGTGATCTTTCTCTGGTTACAACACCACCTTATGACGTAATATCTTCAGAAGCCCAGGAAGACTTCTACACAGCACATGAAAAAAACATTATAAGAATTGAACTGGGAAAAGATTCAAATGGTGATGATGAAGAAAACAATAAATACATACGAGCAGGAAAATTTCTTTCCGAATGGATTGAGCAAAAAATACTCATTCAGGAAGAATCCCCGGCAATATACATATATGAACAAGATTTCAAGGTGTCTGAATGGGAAATCAAAACCCGTCGAGGCATGATTGCGCTTGTAAAACTGGCTGATTTTTCTGAAGGCATTATACTCCCTCATGAATACACACTCTCTAAAGCGAAGCAGGACAGATTCAATCTGATGTCTGCTACTGATGCAAATATTAGTCAAATCTTTTCACTTTATAATGATGACGGTAAAATCTCTAAAATATTAGAGTTATTTGCAAGTGAAAGCAAACCTGATATTGACTATATAAATAGTGAGGATATCAATGAAAGATTATGGGTAGTAAAGGATAATAAAATAACATCTGAGATTTGCAAATTGTTTGAAGATAAAAAACTTTTTATTGCCGACGGTCATCATAGATATGAAACAGCATTAAATTATAGAAATAAAAAAGCATCAGAAAACCCTTCACATAACGGTACAGAATCTTACAATTATGTGATGATGACAATAGTTGATATAGATGATCCCGGTCTGGTTATTTTCCCTACACATAGGGCATTATCAATCGAGAATTTTGATTCTGAAGCTTTCCTGAATTTTGCAAATGAGAACTTTAAGGTTCAAAAAATTAAATACAGCAAGAGCTTTGATGAAGAATCTGTTCCAGAGCAGTTAATAATTTCACTTTTTCAAAGTGGCGAATTTGGAAAATCTTTGGGTTATTTCGACGGACTTGGAGATTATTTTTACATTCTCACTCTGAAAGACAGTTCCATAATGGAAAAGCTTGAGCCTGAAAAACATGAAGCGTATAGAGACCTTGACGTTGCTGTCCTGCATTCAGTGATACTTGAACAATACTTCAAAATAAATGCTGAAAACATGGCAGTACAGAAAAATCTGACATACGTAAAAGATGCAGCTAATGCTATCAATGGAGTTAGATTTGAAGAATATGACTGCGCCTTTTTTCTCAATCCTACAAAGGTTAGTCAGATGCGTGATGTTTCACTTGCAAATGAGAAAATGCCTCAAAAATCAACTTACTTTTATCCGAAAGTTACAACCGGCTTGGTTATAAACAAATTCTAGAATTCAGCAGCCATCGGGTGAATAAATTTTAAGCAAAAAATACCGCAGCTTTTGCGGTATTTTTTTACTTTTGTATTAGAACCTTATCAAGCTCGCCTTAAGTATCCCATCAACGTCTCTGATTCTGTCGAGAATTCTTTCATCAACCTCGTTGTCAATTCCCAAGAATGCTTCTGCCTTTTCGCCCTTCTTATTTCTGCTCAACCTCATTGAAGCAATATTAACACTTTCCTCGCCAAGGATTGTTCCTAGTCTCCCTATCATTCCCGGTTTATCAATATTTTGAATTGCTAAAGCAAATGGAGTTGTAGGTTCAAAATCAACATGATATCCAAAAAAGTCAATTAACCTTATTTCTTCATTTCCAAATACTGTACCAGAAAGCGAAAGCACTTTCTCTTTATTAATAATATTAGCTGTAACAAGACTGGTAAATCTCTCGCTTGTATTTGATTTTGACTCAATAACCTTAATTCCTCTAGAGTTAGCAATCATTTCAACATTTACAAAATTAACCTGCTCATCATCCGAAATAATAGGTTCTAAAAATCCTTTTAAAAATGCAAGGGTAACAATTTTTGTTTCCATCTGTGCAATTTCACCACTATAGAACAATTCAATCTTTTCAACAGGCGTTTTCTCGGCTTGGAAATAAATTTTGCCCATCTTTTCAGCTAGCTCAATATACGGTCTTATTTCTTTCATATCCTTTATTCTAAGTGATGGGAGATTAACAGCACTGACAATATCTCCTTGCAATACAGCACTAATCTGCTGTGCCACCATTACGCCCACATTGTATTGCGCCTCAAGAGTAGAAGCACCCAAATGAGGGGTAAATATTACATTTTCAAGCTCAAGAAGCAGATTCTTAAACTCCTGTTCACCAGGCTTCGCTTCAAAATTCGGTTCATCTTCAAGCACATCTAATCCTGCCGCCCCAAGCCGTCCTTCTTTAAGTGCATTGTAAAGAGCCTTTTCATCAATCAACCCTCCACGTGCACAGTTTATAATTATTGCATCTCTCTTCATTATTTCTATTTGCTTTTCACCTATAAGATTAAGTGAACCTTCAATTTTAGGCATATGTAAGGTTACAATATCTGATAGCGTTAGCAGCTCATCTAGCATTTCACATCTTTGCACGCCAAGCTTTTGGCATCTTTCTTCAGGAATGTATGGGTCAAATGCAAGAACTTTCATATTAAATGCTTTTAGTCTTGTAGCAACAATCGAGCCTATCCTTCCAAGTCCAACAACTCCAAGTGTTTTACCTTCAAGTTCTACCCCTTTGAATTTACTCCTTCTGAAATCACCATTTTTACAGCTCATATATGCCTGCGGGATGTGTCTACATGCTGCAAATATCATACCAATTGCCAATTCAGCTGCTGCATTTGAATTTCCTTCAGGAGTATTAACAACCATTACTCCTTTTTTTGTAGCTGTATTAACATCAACGTTGTCTACCCCAGTTCCTGCTCTTCCAATTACTTTAAGATTAACCCCTTTTTCAATAAGTTCGGCATCAACCTGGGTAGCACTCCTAACGATTATCGCATCATATTCTGGAATTATTTCAAGCAACTGTTCCCTGGTTAGTCCATATTTTGCATCAGCCTGTGCAGTTTTGTTTATTATTTCTATTCCCTCTTCAGCAATTTTTTCTGAAATTAGTACCCTCATGAGAAACCTCCCTTTATCTAACATAAAATTTTTCTATTTATTTTATTTGATTAGTTTCCATTCTTTTCTGGTAAGCTCTCGCTCATATCTTCAGAAATTCTTTCTTTATTAATTTTCGCTTTAATAATTCCGGCAAGCATATAAGCATCAGAGAAATTAAAACCGCTAAGCAGAATAGCTTCTTGCTCGGACTTGGTAAAACGGTCTTCTTTAGTATTAATTAAAAGATAGATTTTTGCACTTCTTATATCTTCAGTCAACCCACAGTCTGATAGATTGTTGTATTGAATTTCTCTTGAAGTGAAAAAATCTTTAAAAGTAACTGCATATTCATTTGATTCTGCTTTAAATGTAAATGATTTAATAATATACTTTGTTTGGCATATTCCAGTAAAAAAGGCAAATACTGCACCAGAGATAAAAGTCATAACAAGACCGTTTCCCCTCATATTTGGGGACTCGCGAATAATATTGTAAGTAGTATGCCCCAGTATAATTGATAAGCATATCATTATTAATGAAAATAAAATAGGAAATGCTCTTTGCAGCACTGCAGATGCTTTGATAACCTTAGGATAAAAGCTTTCATCAAGATTTTTTTGGGATTCAGCATCATTTTTTCTAAAGAACACCCTGCGAAAATACAAAAAACCATATATAATATAACCTATAAAATAGGCTCCCATTAAATATTGCAGCAATTGGAGTAAGAATAGGTTAATAAAATCTTTCGTCATGCCAGTTCCCCTTCTACAGCTGAAACCCCTTTGCCAAGTTCGAATACATAGCCGCATTCCTTCAGTGCATATTCCAATGCTGTAAATGCTTTTATTAAATCAAATTTATCAACAAAGCCACAATGTCCAATCCTTAGGATTTTGCCTTTAAGATGCTGCTGTCCTCCGGTTACCATTATGTTATACTTTGTGTTCATAATCTTTCTTACATTTTCAATATCAATTCCTTCAGGAGCCTTTATTGCAGTAACTATATATGAAGAAATACTCTTATCTGGCAAAAGTTCCATTTTCAGAGCTTCAACCCCGGCTTGTGCAGCTAAAGCAAGCTTTTTATGGCGGGCAAATACATTCTCCAGCCCTTCATCTTTTATTAGTTTAAGTGCCTCATTTTGAGCGATTATTAACGACACCGCCGGAGTATAAGGCATATCAGGCGGGTCAAGCTCAAGAGCTTTTTTATATGCACTATAGTTCCAATAAAACTTAGGCAGCTTAGAGTTTTTATGTGCTTCCCATGCTTTTTCACTAACACTTACAAAAGCCAAGCCCGGAGGTGTCATAAGAGCTTTTTGTGATGAACCTATAACTACATCTATTCCCCATTTATCAGTTTGAATATCAAGTCCGCCGACTGAGCTTATCGCATCAATAATAAACAATTTGTTTGTTTTTGAAACAATCTTTGCTATGGTCTCAATATCATTCGAAACACCTGTTGATGTTTCGTTATGAGTTACAATAACAGCCCTAATCTTGTCGTCCTTGTCTTGACTCAATCTGTTCTCTATTTCCAACGGTTCAACTGCTTTTCCCCACTCAACAGCAATCTTGTCAACCTCAAGACCGAAAGCTTGGGCAATCTTTGCAAATCTGTCCCCGAAATTACCAATACTTACGACAATTACTTTGTCTCCTACAGAAAACAAATTAGCTATCGCAGATTCCATTGCACCAGTTCCTGATGATGCAAATGTAAGTACATGATTGTTAGTTTGAAAAACATATTTAAGATTTTGGTTATACTCGGATAGAATTGAGCAGAATTCTTTTGTTCTGTGGTGGATTATTTGACTGCCTAATTTTGAAAGAACACTTGGCGGGATCATAGTAGGTCCAGGCGTCATAAGAAGTTTATCTTTATTCATAAGGATTCCCCCTTTAAAATAGTTACCAGCTGCAAGCAAAAAATAAAAAACTATTTATTTTAAATAAATTAACACTATTGGAACACTATACTTTATAAAAGATAGTATCTGGACATTGGTATTATGTTGGTATTATAACCCAGTGCTACTGGCACGTCAATAAAATGAAAAGTCTAACCTAATTTGTTTTTTCACGATTTGTTTTTACACCTTTGATAATTTCATAAACGCCCATTATAAACAAAAAAAATCCAAACATTCTCTTAAGAATAGACGCAGGGATTGAAACAGCAATATTAGCACCCAGAACAGCTCCAACGATACCCCACAAAACTATCTGAAATGTAGTTCTAAGACATACGTTTTTATTCTTGACATGCACAATCAAAGCAGCTACTGCAGTAGGTATAAAAAAGACAAGATTTATCCCTTGCGCTGTATGCTGCCCAATATTTAAAAATATTACCAAGGCAGGAATTAAAATTGTCCCTCCACCAATGCCCATCCCGCTAACAATTCCTGAAATCAGGCCTATTATTAATGCTGTAATCTATATCATTCCTTTCCCCATATTAGCCCTCATCCCTGCCCCTTCTCCCGAAATCAGGAGAAGGAACTAACAATGTAAAAATCTTTAAGCCACCATCCTTACAGCTGCAATCAAAATAAAAATTCCAAATACAATTCTCAGAATATTAGATGGAATCTTTTTAAGAAGAACTGCTCCAATAAATCCGCCAATAATTCCACCAACCGCAACCAGAAATGCTAGCCAAAAATCGATAAATTTTCCCTGAATATAAAAGAAAGAGCTTACAATCGTGATAGGAAGAATTATAGCAATTGCCGTGGCATGAGCCTTATATTGTTCCATATTTAAAAAAGCCGTAAGAGCAGGAACAATTATAATCCCCCCACCAGAGCCGAATAATCCGTTTACTATTCCTGCTAACAAACCAATGATAAGCGTTTTTAAAAAAGCCATTACTTTCACCTATAATATTTTGTTTCTTAAAGGATAATATATACTGAAAATTTCATAGGTATTAAAATTGCTTCCAGAAAAAAATACAAAAAATAACCTCATGCTATGCACGAGGTTATTTAAGATAAATATTATTATTGTTGTTTTAGTATGCTAATAGCCGTAGATGCAATTTCTTGACCCTTTGCAGTAACCTCTTCTACCGTAGCCGACATGTTAGCAACTGATTCATTAATTATGTGTATTTTGTTTTCAAGCTCTATAGATATATTTAGTATTGCTTTTATCAGGTCAAACAACATTCTTTGATCTGAATTAGTTGAAGCAGCAACTTCCTTAGATTGTGCAGCAAGCTTTCTAACTTCTTCAGCAACAACTGAGAATCCCATTCCGTTTTCTCCAGCTCTTGCAGCTTCTATAGCAGCGTTTAGCGAAAGAAGGTTTGTCTGGTTCGCTATATCAACTATTTCTGTTGATGCTTCACCAACCTTTCTAATCTTGCCTTCCATCTCATTAACACTCTTACGAAGAACATTTGCAGTAGTAACTATATCAGATACTTCATTTGATATACGTCCTATTTCTATGCTGTTTTCTTCATTACCTTTTGCAACCTCATCAAGTGAACGAGTAATATCCTCAACATTTTGTTTTAGAAGCTCTGCCTTTGAAAGCTTGTCACTACTCATCGCCTTAACTTCATCTAATGCTTTAATAACTTCTTTATTTTTTGATTCAAGTTTTTCGTTATCAATTGCAACCTCTTGACGATTGTAGTCCATACAGTTGGAATAATTGTTCAAATCATTGAATATTGCCTTAGCCATATCCTTACATGTATTATATCCACATGCAGAACAGTTAAGAACTCTTGATTCTTTGCTATATTTATGAAGATTATTGAATATTTCATTATATTGAAATTCGGTTGGCTCTTTTATTTCATGTGCAGCTTCACTGTTATATTTTCTGATAAAATCCTGCCACTTAAGATTCTTATCAAAATATTCATAAAGCCAATCCTGCCTCTTCTTTAACATACTCTTTGTTTTTTCATCAAGCTTGGCTTTCTTCATATTATTGAATTTGTAATCAACATCATCTATGCTTACGCTTTTATCTGTTCCGGTACCACAATTACAACCTTGTGGACAGTTAAGAATATCTACAAGCAAAGGTACCGGTCTATTGTTCTGAACTCTTTTACTATAATCCTTGAGATAATGATAAGCATGTTCAGTTCCTTCAACCTGTCTAACCCAAGCACCGGAAACACGATTTTCAACATTCTCTTTCAGTCCTCCCGGACGGCTAAATACAAATCCAAGCCCACATCCCATGTCATCAAAATCAGATTCGGAATAGTTTGAAATATTAACTTTATTCTTATCCAAGTATTCTTTAACTTTTTTATAAGTGATATTGTAATTAATTATTCCATTAGTATTTTCATCATTAATTTCATCAATTTTTCCTATACATGGAGAGAGAAAAGCAATATCTTCAGTCATTTTTTCATAAGTTCTCATGTAAACAGCTGTACATGACATCGGGCTATGAATTGGAGCCATATAAGGCAGCAGCTCTTTCTGATATTTTTCAACATATTTAACTATTGCAGGACAGGGTTGTGCAATTATTGTCGACAATTTTTTTTCCGCTACTGCTTTAAGGTATGCCCATGTCGTAATATCTGCACCAAAAGAAACGTCAAATATCTTGTTTGCCCCTGAAGATTTCAGAAAACCAAACAATCTTTTCAGGTTATCAAAATTGGTTCTTGCTGCAGGTGCTGCAATAATTGAAATCCTCTTTCCTTCTGCCAAATCGTTAAAAAATCTTTCAGTATCATCTTTGTAATCACGTCCTTGGTGGTCACAAATTTCTATACAGCGACCGCAGCGTATGCATCTTGTTTCATCAACTTTGACCTTGTTTTGTCCATTAATTGAATAAGAGATATTTGCCCCCATAACCGGACAATTTCTTATACATTTGTTACATCCCTGACACTTGTCCTCAATCGTAAAAATGACATCATTTACATTTCCCATTTTTTCCCCTCCACATTATGGTTTTATTACATAGAAAATTTAAAAAACGAGAATTACTTATTTAAAATAATAGTACTATTCTGACTAAGTATGAATTGTAATTATCAGAAAATATGCTTTAAAGTAATAAAAAACTATAATACCTAAAATATTATAATTATATCAAAAATATTCCTTTTTCTTACAAATAATATACAGTAATATCCAATCACTGTCAACTGATATTTATATACTAAATATGCATCATATACGCTTTGTATAGCCGTTTTGCGCCTATATTATGTCAGCCTATTTGCTTATTGAAAATACTCATTTAAAGGCTTCTTAGAAATGCTTTCCTTAAAATACAATTGTATTTTGTATAGTTTGAAAATAAATAGGAATGGCATAATAAAATATGCCATTCCTATTTTAAAACAATTTTTATTTAATTGCGCCACTAACAAAAAGTCCTGCAAGCACAAGTGTTATTGTGCTTATTAGTTTAATTAGTACATGAAGTGAAGGTCCGGCAGTATCTTTGAATGGGTCACCAACAGTATCTCCAACAACTCCAGCTTTGTGTGCTTCTGAATTTTTGCCTCCATGATTGCCCATTTCAATGAATTTCTTTGCATTATCCCATGCCCCACCACCATTATTTAAGAACAATGCAAGTATAATTCCTGATATTGTGCCAATCATTAGGAATCCAGCAGCAGCTTCTGCTCCAAGAATCATTCCAACCATAATAGGAGCTATTATAACAATAATACCTGGCAGAACCATTTCTTTTAGAGCTCCGGCTGTAACAATGTCAACACATTTCCCATAATCTGGTTTATGTGTTCCTTCCATAATACCTGGAATCTCTTTGAATTGTCTTCTTACTTCCATTATTACATATTGAGCTGCATTCCCAACTGCTCTAATAGCAGTTGAACTGAAAAGATAAACTATCATTGCGCCGATAAATGCACCAATGAAAACTTGAGGCTTTCCAATATCAACAGGGAACGAATTTCCTATTATACCAAAACTTTTTATTAGATTTGCATCTCCTGTTTCAGTAACTTTCTTAACAACCTCTTCAATATATGCCGAGAAAAGAAGGAATGTTGCAAGTGCCGCACTACCTATTGCATAACCTTTTGTCAAAGCTTTAGTAGTGTTCCCACAAGCATCAAGCCTGTCAGTTCTTTTTCTAACTTCTTCGGGTGCCTCAGACATTTCCACTATTCCACCCGCATTATCGGTAATTGGTCCAAAGGTATCCATGGCAAGAATATACGCACAGGTTGTAAGCATACCCATTGTTGCAACAGCTGTTCCGTAAAGTCCTCCATTATCCAAGCCAGTCATTGCACCAAGCTTATATGCTGCATATATAGCTCCCGATATGAAAAGAACCGGAAGTGCTGTACTCTCCATACCAACCGAAATTCCCATGATAATATTGGTTGCTGGTCCTGTTTCCGAAGCCTTTGCAATACTTTTTACAGGTCTAAAATCATAAGACGTATAATATTGAGTTATAAAAACGAACGCAAAGCTTAAGAGAAGACCAATTATTGCACAACCATAAAAATTAAGATAATAATAGGTCCCTGTGAGTCCACCAAGCATAAGATACGTGACAGGCAGCAAGAATATTGCTGATAGTAGTGTAGTTACCAAATATCCTCTGTTAAGAGCACGCATAGGGTCTTCTTTTTCTCTTGCTTTAATAAAGAACATACCAACAATCGAAGCTATAATTCCAGCTGCACGAGCAACTAAAGGGAACAATATCCCATAGATTCCGAAGGTTGGGAATAAAGCAATACCAAGTATCATAGCACCTATGTTTTCAGCTGCGGTAGATTCAAACAAGTCAGCTCCACGACCTGCACAATCACCAACGTTGTCTCCTACCAAGTCAGCTATAACGGCAGGGTTTCTGGGATCATCCTCAGGAATCCCAGCTTCAACCTTGCCAACAAGATCAGCACCAACATCTGCAGCCTTAGTATAGATTCCGCCTCCAAGCTGTGCAAACAATGCCACAAAGCTTGCTCCAAATCCGAAACCGATTATAAGATGTGGAGCATTTAAAGCTATTTCCTGATTACCAGAGCCGCCTCCAAAAGCATAGAATAAACCTGCTACTCCAACCAAACTTAATGTTGTTACAGATAATCCTGTTACCGCACCACCTCTAAAAGCTGTTCCAAGTGCTTTATCAAGGCTTATCTGTGCACCCGCAGCAGATCTAATGTTTGCGCTAACCGCAACGTACATACCAATATAACCCGAAACTGCAGAACAGATTGCTCCCGTAATGAAAGCAATAGGCGTATGCGAATCCATTGTAGCCAACCATAACAATCCTGCTACAATTATGGATAGGACTCCTATAGTTTCATATTGTCTGTGTAAAAATGCCATTGCACCTTCCTTTATGGCTGAGCTGATATCCTGCATTTTTTCTGTACCCTTGTCCTGTTTAAAAACATAATTGACAAAGTACGCAATCATTGCCAGGGCTATAATAGTTACTGCCCCAATTAAATAAACTATGTTGTTTGCAAACCAATTTACTGCGTTGCTGCCCATAATCATCCTCCTTTATCTTACGAGATTAAACTGACCGATTTAGTTAAAAATATAACTGGAAAATATTGCTATGAATTTAGCTGAATAGATAATATTAACAAATATATTCTACACTTGTTTATGAAAACCTTCAAGTTGATTTCTTTGAAAAAATTTGAGGAGCCTTAACGGCTCCAATAATTCTGCTAATATGCTAAAGAAAGCAATTTATAGGGTAATTAGCTTTTTTAATATCTTTAGAATAAAGTTTAAGGAGCCTTGATGGCTCCTTAGACTTTATTCCCTTTGCTTAATATAAACTTTTTTCATTTGTTTCTTTGGTATTATTATTAATTGACCTACAGCAAGCTGGTTTGGATTAGCTAAATTGTTTATTTTTATCAGTTCCTCAAGAGATACATTAAACCTCTTTCCAATTTTCCAAAGCGTATCTCCCGGTTGGACAAAATATACTATTATGCTTGGTTTAAATCCTGGTTTAGCTTCATCTACAGCTATTCCTTCTGCTTTATCAATTATTTTCAGTTTAGAATTCTTATAAAGCTTAATTTGAGTTTTTAAAACAATTTTTACATCAACATTGCCATCTGTTCCAAGGCTGTTAGAACACGAAACTGTTTCAACCTTAACCTTATACATCATTCCAGGCTCTGCTTCCTTTATATCTATTGAATTCATAAAAGGAACTTCATATTTAAAAGCTGAAGGAGTATTGGTCTCTCCTGATGAATATATAAACCTGACTTCAACCGCTCCATTTACCGTTACCTTTCCTTCTTGAACCTTTACATCTACAACAATCGGTTTGCACGCCATGCTGTAAATCTTTTTAACTTCTGATTTTTCCGGAAGCTGAACTTCATCTTTTAAAATCAATTCATTCTCTGCTTCATTAACCATTTGATTAGCATATAGCTCCTGATGTCCCATATCTATCATATAATCCGGGCTGTACATATCAACAATCATTTGCTTTTGTTCTTTAACAAATGCTCTGGCATTCATTTCAACCGCCGCCTTGAATCTAAACACTCTAAGCTCGCCCTCAGTATCCTCTTCTGCAATTGCCATTAATTCACCAACAGATGCATCTAAATCACAAAAAGCATTTTCATCTACACCCGGAATGTCCATGAATTGAGTAAAGGGGAAAGTATATTCTACAGTTTCTATATTTCTTTCCTCATCATCTCCTAAATAAAGTGCTCTAACATTAACCTCTCCCTTTACTATTACCTTATTGTCTGAAAGCTTTATTTCTTTAGAAATATTTGCCTCAGTTGTTAAAACTTCAAAAACCGCAGGCATAGCTTCTGGCAAGTCAACTTCCTCCCTGATTGCAAACCTATCCGAGCATTCACCGATAAATTGACACGCTTCAAATTCTTCTTTTAATTTTTGAATATTATCTTCATCCAGAGTATCAACAATGATTCCTGCTTCGACTCTTTCGTAAACAACCGCTCCTATCTGAGCAATCGCTTCAACAACGATTTTTCTTTCATTAAGGATTTCATATTCGGAGTTAAGTATTATTCCTTCAACATCTACCGACATCCCCGGTTTTGAATCATCAATCTCCAACGGCTCCTTGAATGGAACGCTTGCATTGAGTGACCTTATAGGTTTATCCTCATCTTTCGCAAGATATATAATATTGAAGTTAACCATCCCACTAAGGACTACCTTGTCTGTAATCACTTCCCTCTCATTAACCACAATATTACTATCAATACTTAGAACCCCCAGCAAATCTGCTTTTACATCCGGTATTATCAAATCCCCTTGCACTGAAAATTGCAGAGATTCCTCTCCGACTACCCTTTTTATCCTCAAAGGCTCTCTGACTAACTCTATAGCCATATTCAAAATCCCTCCCGCTTTGAAATGTTAATAATAAAAAAATTACTGTAAGCTAATTTATATATATTGCTTGTTTAAAAAAAATAGAACTAATTTATTTCATTATTACTTAACTTGAACTCCCCTGAAATAATAGCCAAGTATGCCTTTATAGTTATATCCCTTTTGAGCTAAAGCATCAGCACCGCACTGACTTAATCCTACTCCATGCCCGAATCCTTTTACCTTAAATAATACTTTTTTATTTTTGTCTTCGATTGAAAAATTAGTTGATTTGAGATTGAATATAGTTCTAATATCCGTACCTTTGAATGTTTTATTTCCGATAATAATATTTCTAAC